>MDSV01094786.1_pt1 | contig 16555 bp, 15 predicted proteins | sample 810851 | NCBI WGS metagenome assembly MDSV01 (sample SAMN05326640, study PRJNA326480) | marine metagenome | isolation source: seawater | place: Atlantic Ocean: North East | collected 2012 | reverse complement strand
GATTTAAGTGCGCTTTGAACCCGCAACATTGCTCGTTTAATGATATCCGCAGCAGTACCCTGCATCGGAGCGTTAATCGCCGCGCGCTCGGCCGCCTGCCTCACGGGAATCTGCTTCGCGCTGATGTCAGGAAGAGTCAACCGCCGCCCGAACACCGTTTCGACATACCCTTTCTCGTGAGCCATGCTACGCGTTGCATCCATGTATCGTCGTACGCCGGGATATTGCTCGAAATACCGATCAATATATGTCGCTGCCTCGGCACGCTTAATACCTAGTTGTCTCGCCAAACCAAAGGCACTCATGCCATAAATCAAACCAAAATTAATAGCTTTGGCTCGGCGACGCTGCTCGCTAGTGACAAACATCGGTTCCACGGCAAATACCTCGGAAGCTGTCGCGCGATGAATATCTTCTCCTTTTCCGAAGGCGTCAACCAAACCCCGATCACCCGACAGATGCGCCATGATACGAAGCTCAATCTGTGAATAATCGGCAGCCACAACTGACCAACCCTTTGGCGCTACGAAGGCTCTGCGAACCCGGCGGCCGTCCTCAGTACGAATCGGGATATTTTGTAAATTAGGATCAGATGATGATAACCGTCCCGTTGATGTCACCGCCTGATGAAAAGAAGTGCGTACACGCCCATCGGCTGGATCACACTCCTGAGGAAGCTTATCAGTATATGTACCTTTCAACTTCGATAAACTACGGTGCTCCAGCAGCAGCCTCGGTAAGGGATAGTCCAACGCAAGCTCTTGTAGCACCTCCTCGTTTGTTGAGGGAGCGCCCTTCGGCGTTTTCTTAATTACCGGAAGCTTCAATTCACTAAATAAGATTTCCTGCAACTGCTTAGTGCTGGCCAAATTGAAGGGTCGGCCCGCCAAATTCTGGGCTTCCGATTCCAGCTCTTTAAGCCGAGCACCTAGAATCTCTGACTGCGCCCGAAGAATCTCAACATCCAGCAAAGCACCGCGGTTCTCCATGTCCCGAAGAACGAGCATAACTGGCAGCTCTAAGTCCTGATAAATCGATCTCAAAGACGGTTCTCTCCCCAATCGCTCGTAAAAAACCTCGTAGAGCCGGAGCGTAATGTCAGCATCCTCAGACGCATATTGAGAGGCCTGGTCGAGCGCTACTTCAGCGAAACCAATTTGTTTCGCCCCCTTTCCGCATACATCTTCATAAGAAATCGTATCAATTCCCAAGATACGTCTCGCCACAGAGTCCATATCATGTCGACCAGACGCGGCGTCTAGGACATAACTCATCAGCATCGTATCAGCGACTGCGCAGCTCGGCTTTAAGCCTACAGATTCAAGCACCGTCAGGTCATACTTTAGATTGTGCCCGACCATCGTCAGACTGGGATCTGCCAACAGAGAGGCAACCAAGTTAAGGACAACTTTGGCATCTAATTGATCCCCCTCAACATGCGAAACAGGTATATAACAGGCCCGCCCAGCCTCATAGGCGAGCGATATACCGACCAAGTCCGCGTTACGAGAAACCAGTGACGTGGTTTCTGTATCCAGTGCGAAGGTCGTTGAATTTCGACACTGCGAGACCCAGAATTCAAGACGTTCTGGGGTATTCACTAGCTCATAAGAAATCTCGACTGAGCCCGGTTCCACGACAGGCTTAAAATTATCACGTGGTGCGCTCGAGAGCTGTCTTAAAAATTGATTTAGTTCGAGGTCCGTGTAAAACACAGTCAGCTTATCGTTATCGGGGGATGAGCGAGCCAAGTCATCTAAGCCCACGGGTAAATCACAATCAGTTTTAATGGTGACCAACGCCTTAGAGAGTGGTAAGACATGCATGTGCTCTCGGAAAATGTCACCAATTTTTCCAGAGATTATCCCCGCATTTGCAACCACATCATCAAGAGTTCCGTGCGTATTAAGCCATTTGGCAGCAGTTTTCGGGCCACACTTTGGTATGCCCGGAACGTTATCCACGCTATCGCCGGTTAACGCCAAAAAGTCGATAATGGAGTCAGGTGGCACACCAAATTTTTCCTTGACGCCGATAGGCGTCATGGTGGTGTCACTCATTGTATTAACCAACGTCACCTTATCGGTTACGAGTTGCGCGAAATCCTTATCGCCAGTCGAGATTAGAACGGACTCACCGTTTGCCTCAGCCTGTTTCGCAAGTGTGCCAATAACATCATCGGCTTCCACACCAGGGACAACGAGCAATGGAAACCCGAGTGCTTGAATGATCGCGTGCAATGGCTCGATTTGTGCTCGGAGCTCATCAGGCATTTTTTCCCGATTGGCTTTGTATTTGGCGTACATTTCGTCGCGAAATGTTTTTCCGGGCGCGTCGAAGACAACGACCATGCGTCCAGCGCCCGTTGAGTCTGCAAGTTTATTCAACATAGAAATGACACCACGTATTGCGCCAACCGGTCGCCCGTCTTTGGTTGATAGCGGGGGTAAGGCATGGAACGCACGATAAAGATAGGATGACCCATCAACTAAAACCAATGGTGCAGGCATTCCGGCTCCTGAGAGTGTTGCTTTTGTTTCTGTCCATGCATAATACCGCGCTTGGACGGGGCGCGGCGATGGGTGTTTACACAGAACTAACTCTGCAAGAAATGCAGGACTTCACCAGACAATTTAATTTTGGTGACTTAAAAAGCTTCAGTGGGGTGGACTCTGGGGTCGAAAACACCACCTATTTTGTCTCCTTCAACCAAAAAGAATTTGTGCTCCAAATATTTGAAGAGCAAGGATTTGATGAAATTCCATTTTTCATCGAACTCAATCGCCGACTGTCAGACGACGGGGTTCCCGTAGCATCACCCATTGCGAATCACGAGGGTGCACGTTTGTTCGCAATAAAAAATAAACCCGCCGCTCTGTTTTCCCGTATAAGGGGCTCAACGATCTCCCCCATTACCCCGGATGCCTGCCACCAAATAGGCGAAGCACTCGGTAAAATGCATTCCGCCACTCAAAATTATATTGATTTAAAGCGAGAGAACCATCGGTGGCATGCATGGTGGGAGGGAAACGTTAAACGCGTACTTGATATCGTGCCACCAAAATATCGAGATATGTTGAGTGATCAGATTAAACGGTCCCGGTCATTTGCGTCTGACGCAGAAAGACTTCCTCAAGGGATTATTCACGGTGACTTATTCTGTGACAATGCCCTCTTTCATAGCGGTTCGTTAGCAGGGATTATTGACTTCTACAACGCCTGTAATGGGTCGCTATTGTTTGATCTCGCTATCGCTATCAATGACTGGTGTTCCGATGAATCGAGCCGTCTCGACACACTAAAAACCGAAGCGATGATGACAGGATACAATCGATACCGTCCGCTCACAGATCAAGAAATCAGTCATTGGCCGCCTGCTGTTGAAACAGCTGCTTTGCGTTTTTGGATGCTTCGCCTGGTTGCGCTAGCCCGCAAACGCGAGGGAGGTCCTCAGGCCCCGCCACATGTAAAAGACCCTAACGATTTTCTCGAAATTCTAGTCTCTCGTCGCCACGATCCCCAATGCAACCTCATTTCGAGATAGAGCCTATTAGAAGACTTTGGCGGCTAGCGCTTCCACTAATTATCGCCAATATCTCAACCCCGATCTTAGGTCTAGCTGATGCCGCCATTTCAGGTCACCTAGATCACGCCTATTATCTTGCTGCTGTGACAGTCGGTGCTGAACTGTTAGTGGTCTTCTTTGGTGCTTTTTCGTTCTTACGTATGGGGACGACAGGTATGGTCGCTCAGGCGGTCGGTGCTGAAGATCACAACCTATTACGTAACATTTTGTCGCATGCGATTGCTGTAGCCGCCATCATTGGGATAGCGCTGTTTGCGCTCGGTTCCCAAGCAATCGCCCCGATTCTTGAGCTAGCGCAAGCCCCTGCGGAGATGCATCGACCACTAGAGGAATACCTCGAGACCAGACTGTGGAGCGCGCCCGCCAACCTTTCTCTCCTTGTACTTACCGGATGGTTCATAGGCAAAGGTCATACTCAGATCGCGCTTTATCTTGCGATCACTATCAACCTCCTAAACATTTGCCTGAACTATACATTAGCCATTGGGTATCAGATGAATAGCTTCGGTATCGCGCTCGGAACGGTTATCTCAGAATACGTGGGCTTGATCGTTGCCTTTACTATACTCGCGCTTAGCTTAAGAAATACGAAGCGACCACTCAAACAAATGTGGCAGCCACCGCTCGTTGTCAAACTTATCAAAGTAAACCTACCGCTAATGATTCGAACAATCGCACTTCACGGCGTGTTCGTTACCTTATCCATCCTCGCTGCGAGGCTAGGAACCGTCGAGGCAGCCTCGATTGGGCTTATTTTGGTTCTTCTCACGACGGCGGCTTATGCCCTCGATGGATTCGCATACGCCGCGGAAATAGAAGCAGGACAATCCCTCGGGGAACGTCACTTTAATCGCTTTATCGATAGCCTTAAGGGCGGGGCGGTCTTATCTGGATTGTCAGCCGTGATAATCGTATCGATATTTACAATTTTCCAATTACAAATCTTTTCGGCGCTGACTGATTTTGACGCCGTTATCAACCAGGCCAGCGATCTAATGGTCTGGTTTACCGGGATTGTACTAGTTTTATGCTGGTCCTATTGGCTCGATGGTGTATTTATTGGCTTGACCAAGACGCTCGATATGTGTCTCACGATGTGTTTCTCCACGGGCTTTGGCTGGGTAGGAGGTGTATGGGCTTTTGGATCAACGAGTCTCGATAGTTTGATGGGTGCCTTTTTGATGTTCTCTGTGCTCAGAACTTTATCGCTAGCATTGAGGCTCCCCGCTGTTGTTCAGGAGGTTAGGACCCGTTCGGATCAGAGTCATCTAAAATCCTAACCGACCGCACGTCTTCATCAAAAACTGGATCGGCGTAATTTACGCGGGTCACTAACTCGGACGTTTCGGGGGCCTCCAGCGCTATGACTTCCTGATACCCACATGCAATACACTCGCGTCGCATCAATTTTTCACTATCGTCTTCCCAAGCCCTTGTTTTGTCATGACCACCGCAATGCTGGCAGACAGCGCCAGCGATAAATCGTTTAATTACCATCATTGACTCCAATCCCTATTCGGAAAATAGTGTGGGATTTTCTACACATCACAAGGACCAGTATGACTGTTCGCTCTTATGACAACCAAGAACCAGTTATTCACGAATCTGTCTGGCTTGACCCTTCCGCCTTCGTTGCAGGAAAAGTGACTCTCGGCGAAGACGTTTCGGTGTGGCCAATGGCAGTCATTCGTGGTGACGTGAATACCATTAGCGTCGGCTCAAAAACAAATATTCAAGACGGCGCGGTTTTGCATTGTACCCATGACGGGCCCTACACACAGGGGGGGAAAGCACTCACTATTGGAGATCGTGTAACGATTGGTCACCAAGCGTGTTTACATGGCTGTACCGTGGGTAATGACGTGCTTGTGGGTATTGGTGCCATCGTGCTTGATGGTGCAATCATTGAAAATTTAGTAATGATCGGCGCCGGAAGTCTAGTGCCACCGGGCAAAACTCTTAAATCAGGACATTTGTATGTTGGATCGCCAGTGAAGATGGTTAGACCACTCAACGATGTTGAAAAAAAATTTTTAAAATATTCAGCAATCCATTACATCAAGCTAGCAAACAAACATCGCGAAATAACCGGCTAAATCGATACTCGCTCCACCTCTTTAGCTTTTTTAACCACCTGTGAGGCTAGCTCTTTTTTATACACAGCGATGCGATCACGCAAAGACTCATCCGCTGTTGCAACGATTTGAGCCGCCAGTAGTCCCGCGTTATAGGCTCCGTTGATTGCCACTGTTGCCACTGGGACCCCTTTTGGCATCTGTACAATCGATAACAAGCTGTCTTCACCATTCAAGTGAGTTGCCACGACAGGCACACCAACGACCGGCAATTCGGTAAATGCTGCAACCATTCCCGGAAGATGAGCCGCCCCCCCAGCGCCAGCAATAATGACTTCTAGCCCACGTTCTCGTGCTGACTTTGAATAATCCATTAATCGCTCAGGCGTACGGTGCGCCGAAACTACCGTCGCCTCAAAACTAACTCCAAGACTCTTCAGAGCCTCCACAGCACCCTCCATCACAGACCAATCAGAATCTGATCCCATAATGACGCCCACTTTTACTGTCATTGCGGCGTATCTCCTCGAATAATTAAATCATCACGTACCGACGCCAAACGCTGAATCAATTCATTGTGGTCGTCCCCAACCAAAGTAAAGTGTCCCATCTTTCTGCCAGGGCGACACGTATCTTTCCCGTATAAATGAATATGTGAGTTCGCTATCTTTGCAAATTCATCTAGCCCCTCAATTACTGGCCGTCCAACATAACCCGCCTCACCAATAAGGTTTGCAGTCAGTGCACACCCCTGTAAGTCCGTTTGTCCAAGCGGTAAATCTAGACACGCGCGTAGCTGGTTTTCAAACTGGCTTGTCACACAAGCCTCTATCGTGTGATGACCGGAATTATGTGCCCTCGGTGCAACTTCATTTACCAATAAGTCACCGGAATTGGTGAAGAACAATTCGACACCAAACAATCCCGGCGTTGCAAAAGATTCAACCGTTTTTTTTGCAAGTTCTTGTGCCACTTTCGACACATTCGCATTCACACGAGCCGGCGCTATCAAATAATCAAGTAAGTTAAGCTTGGGATCTACAACCATCTCAACCGGATCGTATGCCACGATCTCGCCACATGCACGACGAGCGACCATAACTGCTAACTCAGTTCCATTAGCAATGAATGCCTCAAGAAAGCTCGGGGTTTCTAACCGATTTTCCCAATCCTCTCTGGACCTAATAATGTGGACGCCACGTCCATCATAACCACCAGTATAGGCCTTTTGGACGCAAGGCAAACCGAAAGCCTGAACATCTGAGAAACTTGATTTCTCAGCAAGGTCGGTAAAATCGGCTGTGGGGATTCCAGAAACTCGGTAATGACACTTTTGGTCAAACTTGTTTTGAATAAGCCTAATAACCGCGGGCGCTGGAACGATTTCAATGCCCTGATCAGCCAAAGCTATCAAAATATCAGCTCCGACATTTTCGATATCAAATGTCACGATATCAGATCGTTCACACAGGAGTTGCAACGCAGTAGGATCATCGGGCTCGCCCTCGATTTGATCAAAGGCCACCTGTCCAGCAGGTGAGTTATTTAAAGGATCAAGGATCGTCATCCGCACGTCATGATTGTTGCAAGCTGACGCAAGCATCCTTGCAAGCTGTCCACCACCTATCACCCCTAAACGGGCAAGGGGAAGCTTTTTTGCCATAACCGTCATCAGAAAAATCTAACCATATACCAAGCTAAATGTGAGCATTGGGGACCCGCCCAAAATCGATCAATTGTTCAAACGGATCTGGTAAAAAACCGGTCCACAGTTCAAATTGTCGCGCAGCTTGAGCGAGCAGCATCCCAAGACCATCGGCTCGCTGATCCGTCAACGATCGGCACATTTTCAAGAAAGGAGTGTCATCAACACTGTAAATCAAGTCATAACAGGCACCGTCAGCACCTACGATACGATCTGTCAACTCCACACCTGCGCTTCCTGAGAGCCCTGCCGAGATACCATTAATCACAAGATCAAATGGCGCCCCCTGTAAATCAAGTTCAGTCAGACCAATCCCCCGAACCCCACTGTGGAATCGATCAACGAGTCGTCTGAGCTTCTCTACCGAGCGGTTCGCAATCACCACTTCTTCGGGTTCTCTCGCAACCAGCGGACCCAAACAACCCGCCACAGCACCACCCGCTCCAAGGAGGAGAATACGCTTACCAGCCGGTGACCAGCCTAGCCGATCAAGATCATCAATCAAGCCTATCCCATCTGTGTTATGGCCATATAAACCTTCATCAGCAGCCGTTAGAGTGTTGCAGGCACCCGCGAGCAACGCTTCACCGGACAGCTCATTTGCGATTTGAAATGCGCTCCACTTGTGCGGAACGGTGATGCTGAGCCCATGTCCGCCATCAAGAAAAAACTGACGCACCTTAGTTTCAAACTCATTCTCCTTGACGTGAACTTTTTCATAAGCAACGTCAAGCCCGAATTGATCACCAAAACGCCGATGAATTTCTGGAGATTTTGAGTGTGCTATTGGGTCACCGAATACGGCGAGCTGGTACATCACAACCAGTCTCTCGGCCGTAAATACTCAAATAATCTCGCTTCATCTGTATTGCGCAGGGGGACATAACCATATTCCCACCGAGCCAACGGAGGCATCGACATTAAGATCGACTCAGCACGACCACCGCTTTGTAATCCAAACAACGTGCCGCGATCATAAACGAGATTAAACTCAACATATCTCCCGCGCCGGTACAGTTGGAACTCCCGTTCTCTGCCGCCGTAGGCAGTACCCTTACGACGACGAACAATTGGTAAATAAGCGGGCAAAAAAGCATTTCCAACCGATTGCATAAATGCAAAACTCTGTTCGAAACCAAGTTCATTAAAATCATCAAAAAATAAACCGCCAATACCACGGGTTTCATCGCGATGTGGGAGGTAAAAATATGAATCACAAGCCGCTTTGTACTGCTGATAGTATTCGGTACCAAAAGGCTCCACGGCTTCTCTAGCAACACGGTGAAAATGCACGCAATCTTCGTCAACCGGATAAAATGGTGTTAGATCAAACCCCCCACCGAACCACCAAATAGGATCCTCGGTATCGTTTTCAGCAATGAAAAATCTAACATTAGCGTGTGCCGTAGGCACATAAGGATTTTCAGGGTGAATCACTAGACTAACGCCCATCGCTTGCCAAGAGCGACCGGCAAGCTCCGGACGCAACGCAGTCGCCGATGGTGGAAGCTCAGCTCCTTTGACATGACTAAATCCGACTCCAGCTTTTTCGAAAATTGCTCCGCCAGACAGAGTACGCGAGTAGCCACCACCACCCTCTTGTCGTTCCCATTGATCCTGCAGAAATTGAACCTGCCCATCCTCAGCCTCAACCGCATTGCAAATTGTGTCCTGTAACCGCAGGAGATATGTTTCAACTGACTGAAAATCGATCATTTCAATCCCTGATGACAGTTCCTGTTTGCATATCCCGGATGGTACTCGGTTTTTTATAGCCCTGCGTACGGCCTTTGGCGACATGATCAACCAAATCTCCAAGTTGATTCATGACTTGCCAACGACTCATACAGGCCGCACGGCCCGAACGATTGGCAGATGTCGAGACCAATGGGCCCGTGATCCGAATCAGCTGGACAAGATATGGCATTTTTACCCTACGTACAGCAACAGAGTTACGTCCTCCGGTGAGTATTCTGGGGCAATCATCATTCACGGGAATAATCCAAGTTGATGGACGGCCCAGCTCGTATTTCGCCAATTCTAGAATCGGGCGAGCAAACCACGACTTGAGGTGAGCAAAATCAATAACCAGCGTAATTAGTCCCTTCTCCAGATCCCGCTTCTTTACATCTAATACACGCTGAATCGCACAAGAATTACCAGCTTGGCAACTTAGTCCCCAAACTCCTTCAGTTGGCAGTGCTACAACCCCGCCTGAAGCAACTATTCGCGATGTCGTTATCAAATCATCTTGGAAAATCATGAATCAACCGATACCAATGAATAAGCATCATAAACACCAAATACTTTCTAGTCTTTAACTATCAAAAAATGAAGGGTTCAGAATCGACGATTCTGATAAGTATTCAAGCACTTCATGACTCCCGCATTGAGAGGCGTCTTATCAATCACTGTCTCGGGCCTGAAAACAGTTAGTTGTATAACGAGCCTGTGCAAACGCTCCATTCTGTCAACGGCGTTACCACTGAAGCATCTTACCAATGCGAAAAACTTACTGAAGACGCCAACGAGTTATTGCAACATATCAAACAGTGTGAGGTGTCGAGGACTTCGGGTACACTTTCAATATATCGAGCAATCTAAAGAATTTAAAAAGACATGGCTTTACGTACAATTCTTGAATTTCCAGATTCGCGACTTCGAACCGTCGCCAAGGCTGTAGAAAAGGTTGATGATTCAATTCGTGTTCTGATAGACGATATGTTCGAAACCATGTACGACGCACAAGGTATCGGACTTGCCGCGACACAGATCGACGTCCATCTTCGCGTGATCGTGATCGATCTCCAAGACGACGAGAACCAACCGTTGGTTATGATCAACCCAGAATTTGAAACCTTGACCCAAAAAATAGAGGAAATGCAAGAAGGCTGCCTTTCGGTCCCAGGAATCTACGAAGTCGTAAAGCGCCCTGACCGCGTTCGACTAAAAGCACTTAATCGAGATGGGGAACCCTATGAAATGGAGGCCGAGGGGCTTCTGGCTGTTTGTATTCAACACGAGTGTGACCATCTCAACGGACAATTATTTGTTGACCGCTTGTCAGGCCTAAAACGGTCACGCATTAAGTCAAAGCTAACAAAACAAAAGCGCCTCGAGGCAACATCTTAAATGCTAAGAGTCCTCTTTGCGGGCACTCCCAACTTCGCCGTACCTACATTAGATGCTCTGCTCCATGACTCTACTGTTTGTGTTGAGTATGCGCTAACCCAACCTGATCGTCGAAGTGGGCGAGGACAGCATCTTTCTGAGAGCGCGGTCAAAAAATATGCCCTCCAAGCTGGAATCCCTGTGAGACAGCCGAAGACACTCAAAGACCCTAATGAGATCCAGTGGATTAAAGAAAAAAAATTCGACGCGATGATTGTCGTCGCCTACGGACAAATTTTGGCAACCGAAATTCTAGAAGGCCCGAGACTTGGCTGCCTGAATGTCCATGCGTCACTTTTACCTCGGTGGCGAGGTGCTGCGCCATTACAACGATGTATCGAAGCAGGTGACTCTGTGACTGGCGTCACCATCATGCTGATGGATAAAGGGCTTGATACGGGTCCAATGCTCGCCAAGGTTTCAACCACAATCACAGATCGAACGACTGCCGCCGAATTACACGACCATCTCGCAAAACTAGGCGCACCGCTTTTAGTTGAAACACTTAAGCAACTCGCTGACTCTAAACACCAGCTCGTTCAACAGCCAGCGCAAGGTATAACGTACGCGCAAAAAGTTTCGACTCAACACGCTTGTATTCAATGGAGCCAAGAACGATCCAGAGTGATGCGACAGATCCATGCCTTTAACCCTATCCCGGGTGCATTTACCTTCGCCGGGTCATCACGAATCAAAATTTTTTCTGTACAAAGAGCGCAAGGGTCAGCACCTGCCGCAGGCTTGCTGTGGAAGGAAAATCAAAAAATTCTGATCAGCACAAACACGGGCAATCTGGAGATACTTGAGTGTCAGTTACCAGGAGGTAACCGCTTAGTGTCAGAACAAATATCGACGCACCAATCGGCACCATGGCTCGAGCCAACAAAATTAACGGAGCAGCCCGCATGAGAAAATCAGTAAGGGCTCATGCTACCGAGGTGATCGATGCGCTCCAGAACCAACAATCAAATCTTGACGTCCTAATTCGAAAACACACAAAAATCCTCACAGAAAACGACAAAAAATTCCTACAGTCTCTTTGTTACGGTATATGTCGTGAGTGGTTTCACCTCGAAGAAATAGAGTCGCAGCTACTTGATAAACCTCTCAAAGCCAGAGATCAGATACTTAGTTCAATTATTCGATGTGGGATTTACGAACTAGGTTGGATGGGTAGCAAGGAACATGCTGTCGTCTCTGAGTACGTCGACGTCACTGTCACCGAGGAACGTCCATGGGCTCGCGGCCTAGTGAACGCAGTGCTTCGGCAGTTTATCCGGAAAAAATCTGAACTAAAAATGGAGCGACACTCCGCTCAAACACTATGGAACCATCCACAATGGTTGATCGACACCATAAAAATGAGTTGGCCGGAGCATTGGGAACAAGTGTTAGTGGAAAATAATGTTCATCCGCCAATGACTCTGCGTGTCAATCGCCGTAGACAAAGCCGAGACGACTATCTTGCTCGAATCAAGGCGCTTGGCATAAAAGCAGAGCGAGGCTCTGCAGCTGACTCGGTGCGTTTGTCACAACCACTAACAGTGCAGTCTCTTGAGGGCTTTGCGGAGGGCGTGGTCAGCATTCAAGATGAGTCCAGTCAGTGGGCTTCGATAATTTTAAATCCCCAAGCTAACGAACGGATCCTCGATGCTTGTGCAGCGCCAGGCGGGAAAACCTGTCATTTACTTGAGATGGCTAACAGTCACATCACAGCCCTCGACATCAGCGAAAAGCGCTTATCCCGCATAAAAGAAAACCTGGTTAGGCTCGGATTACGTGCAGAACTTATAGCAGCAGATGCATCACACATAGAGAGTTGGTGGGATCAACGGCATTTCGATGCGATCATGCTCGATTTGCCCTGTTCGGCAACAGGCGTTATTCGGAGAAATCCCGATGTACGGCTGATGCGCTCTGAAACCTCTTTAAAGTCATTAATTGGTATGCAAACTATGATCCTAGATGCAACTTGGGAAACTTTGACTGTCGGCGGCAGGCTTTTAGTCACCACATGTTCGATTCTGCCACAAGAAAATCAGCATCAAGTTAAGAAGTTTCTAGATCGTCATAAAGATGCTCAACTTATGGCGATTAATAATACTCCCGGAATCAATACGGAATTTGGAATACAGCATTTACCAACGCACTCTGGTGGTGATGGTTTCTTTTACTCGCTTCTGGTTAAATCAGAAACCAGTTATGACGGGGTATCTGCTTGAAAATCATTATCCTAGGCGCAGGGCAGGTTGGTGCGACCCTTGCGGAAAATTTAGCCTCGGAAGCCAATGACATCACCATAGTGGATACTGATCGATTTAGATTGCGTACCCTGCAAGATCGCCTCGATATTCGCACAATTCATGGTAACGGATCGTACCCAGAAATCCTGAGGCAAGCTGGCGGTGTAGACGCAGATATGTTGATAGCTGTCACCAACTCAGACGAAATCAACATGGTGGCATGTCAAATTAGCCATGCACTATTTAGAACACCAACAAAAATCGCGCGCGTGCGCTCCCCAGCCTACGACGGCCAAGAGGATAACAAGACAAATCTTTTATTTGGTGGGAAAACTGCGTTTAACATAGATCAGATCATACGACCAGAACAGCTGGTTACAGAAGCGATTTTCAGACTAATTCAACAGCCGGGAGCACTTCAAGTGATGGATTTCGCTGGTGGTTTAGTCCAACTAGTCGCTGTTAGAGCCTATACAGACGGAGCGTTGGTAGGCAGGGAATTAAAGGATCTCCGAAAAGACTTGCCTAAGGTTGACACCCGAGTCGCCGCCATTTTTCGAAAAGATAGACCGATCATTCCACGAGGCGATACAGTAATCGAAACAGACGACGAAGTTTTCTTTTTAGCGGCCCGCAAGAATATTCGAGCAGTGGTTTCTGAACTACAAGAACTCGAAAAACCCTACCGAAGAATTCTGATAGCCGGAGGCGGAAATATCGGTGCCCGGCTGGCAACATCAATCGAAAATCAATATCGGGTGAAATTAATTGAACGTAGCCAGATTCGATGCAAAGAACTTTCCGAAATGCTTAATAAAACAGTCGTTCTGCAGGGTGATGCCTCCGATCAAGATCTGTTAGTTGAGGAGCGCATTGACGATGTAGACGTATTTTGTGCAGTAACTAACAGCGATGAAGCAAATATTATGTCATCGATGCTTGCGAAGCGGTTGGGTGTGCGAAAAGTAATGACTTTGATCAATAACGCGGCTTATGTGGACTTAGTTCAAGGTGGTTTGATCGATATAGCTGTTAGTCCAGAACAGGCTACCATCGGCTCTCTTCTACAGTTAGTGCGCCGAGGATCAATCCAAGCTGCGCACTCACTTCGTCGCGGTGCTGCGGAAGCTATCGAGGCGATAGCGCATGGTGATACTCGCTCGAGCCGGGTCGTTAATCGATGCATTGGTGATATCGATTTACCAGCAGGAGCAACGATTGGCGCGATAGTGCGAGATGACGAGGTCTTAATTGCTCACGACCGCCTCGCAATAGAGCATCAGGATCACGTCATTATGTTTCTAACAGACAAACGTAAAATAGCCGATATCGAAAGGTTATTTTCAGTCGCGCCTACATTCCTATAATGAGTCAGTTCGGCCCGACACTTCGGATTCTTGGATTGCTACTAATGCTTTTCAGTTTGACGATGCTGCCTCCAATTGGAGTCAGTTTAGTCTTCAAAGATGGGCAGATTGCGCTATTTGGTGCGGCTGCAATGCTGGTATTCGGCGCGGGATTTGTAAGTTGGATCCCTACAAGGCGCCAGAAACGTGAACTAAGAATCCGTGATGGGTTTGTCATCACTGTGCTTTTTTGGCTTGTACTCGGCAGCGCAGGAAGCGTTCCTCTGGCATTATCAGGCCAATTGAATATCAGCGTTACTGACGCATTGTTCGAATCGATCAGTGGCTTAACAACAACTGGCGCAACAGTTATTACTGGCTTGGATAATCTTCCCAAATCCATACTTTTCTACAGGCAACAACTTCAATGGCTTGGTGGCATGGGCATCGTCGTTCTCGCGGTCGCGATACTTCCTATGCTAGGCATAGGAGGCATGCAATTATATCGGGCCGAAACCCCTGGCCCTGTGAAAGATGCCAAACTGTCACCGCGCATTGCCGAGACTGCAAAAGCGCTTTGGTTGATTTACCTGTCCCTCACTCTGGCATGTGCATTTGCTTATTGGATTTCTGGCATGGAAGTGTTCGATGCCGTCTGTCACGCATTTTCAACCATTGCGATTGGTGGGTTTTCTACCTACGACGCCTCGATAGGCCATTTCAACAGCGTTACGATTGAGACAGTGGCAATAATATTTATGATTATCTCTGGGATGAATTTCTCGCTACATTTTATCGCCTGGCACAACAATAGTTTTAAACACTATGGAGCCGACCCGGAATGGAAAGTCTACTTATTATTTCTAGCCGGGCTTTCGCTATTAGTCTCGCTCGTACTCGTGAACCACGGAATATATCAAGTTAACGAGGCTTTCCGTAAAGGAATCTTTGAAGCTGTATCTATAGCAACAACTACTGGGTTCTCAACGTCTGACTATGGAACCTGGCCAACATTTGTTCCGTTCTTACTGCTCATGAGTGCGTTCATTGGTGCGTGCGCTGGCTCTACGGGCGGCGGGATAAAGATCATTCGGATGCTGTTGTTGTACAAACAGGGTACTCGTGAAATTAAGAGACTAATTCATCCGAACGCTGTTATCCCCATCAAGATCGGACGCAAGCCTGTTGGCTCAAAAGTGATAGATGCAGTTTGGGGGTTTTTAGCTGCGTATGTTCTAACCTTCGCTATTTTAATGCTCCTCTGCATGGCCTTGGGTGAAGACCCCATCACAGCGTATTCAGCCGTAGGCGCCTGCCTAAACAACCTAGGGCCAGGCCTTGGTGATGCGGCGTTTAACTATGCCGGCCTTTCAGACGGCACAAAGTACATTTTGAGCTTCGCCATGCTACTCGGTAGACTTGAATTATTTACCTTATTAGTAGTTCTATCGCCATCTTTTTGGGAGCGCTAGGGGTACCTCAGAGAACCATCGGGAGCGTTGCGGAATCGACGATACTCCCACTGGTACTGATTTGGAAATTGTCTTACCAATGCCTCAATTTTTGCATTCATTACTAATAACCATTGCTCTTGATCGCTAGGCAGAGGTTTTTTCAAATGTCTCAATATAATTTCATAATGATGTTCAACGCGCACAGCTGCACCGATAAATACCTCAGCGCCCGTAGATAAAGCTAACCGATAGGGTAAAACAGGTGTTAACACTCGGTGACCGAAAAACGGTACGTAAACACCCTCACCCTCTTTGGGTGCTTGATCAGGTAAGACGATGGCTGTTTCAGCTTTATTCAATCTCTTCCATATTTGCCTCACGCCGATCGTGTTAGCAGGAACAAGAACATTTCCGCCGCGCTCGCGTGCCTTTCGCACCATTTCGGAGATATGATTGAGTCGTATTGGACGAAACATTGCTGTGTATGGTCGATGCTGGGTCAGCCAAACACCAAACAGTTCCCAATTTCCAATGTGGGGCAATAGAATCAATGTCGGCTTTTTTGCAGAAGTTCTTTGGAAAGTATCCAGTCCGCGCACAACTTTAACGAGCTGATGTGAATTTTGAGTGGGCCTCACCCAGGTACTTATAAGGCTGAAAAACTTCTGGCCAAGATCTGTCAACGACGCACGGACAAACTCCAATCTTTGACGTTCTGAAAGCTCTGGATAAGCAAGCTCAATATTCAATTTTGTAATCTCAGCAGATTGATTCGGTACAACCATAAGATAAAAGCTGACAATCTTTGACAGGAATCGCTGTACAAAGGACGGAATTATGCCAAGAAACCAAACAAACCACTTAATCAACTGCACAAATTTTCAACCTGTTAGCTATACTGTGCCCCGTTATCTTAGCCAACGGAACTACTATGCCGACTAATGGCACACCAGATATTTTAACTTTCCAAGGACT
>MDSV01084552.1_pt1 | contig 16556 bp, 4 predicted proteins | sample 810851 | NCBI WGS metagenome assembly MDSV01 (sample SAMN05326640, study PRJNA326480) | marine metagenome | isolation source: seawater | place: Atlantic Ocean: North East | collected 2012 | reverse complement strand
GTTTTTTTTTTTTGCGCGTGATGCGGCGACGCGAACGACGTTCGAAATTATTAGGCTCTAGCTAGATAGCTATCTACGTAGTGTAGTCTCTTTCAATAGTCCGCGCCGCGCGCGTAGTATTATTATTAGCGCTTCATCAGACCGCGTCTCCTGGGAGCTCCCGTTTTCCGTCGTCGCGCAGCGCCCTGAGGACGCTTCGCGCGCGCTCCGCGACGACCCCTTTCCCGACGTTTTTCTCCCGCGCCGCCTCTCGCGTCCGCTCCAGCGGGCCTCCGCGTAGACCGCCCACGTACAGAAGCGTGGTCTGAAACACGACATCGTCCACCTGGGTCTCGTCGAACGCGTTGTGCAGAAGCCAGTTCTGGATGTTCTTGTCGAGTCGCCAGCCGTTGCGCGGCTTGAACCCCGGAGCGTCCGGCGCCAAGCCTTTTTCTTCGCGCTCCGCCGCCGCCGCCGCCCAGCCCTCGAGGTACACCAAAACCGAGTCGGGGTCGCGAAGGCGCTTGGGGGCCTTGCCTTTGTCCCCAGCCTTGACGGATTTCGTTTTCCGTCTCTCGTCCGTGGCGTTTCCTTTTTTCGCGACGGACGTCGTTCCGTCTTCGTCGTCCGCGTCGCCGAAGACGCGTTTTTTGGGTTTCGCCGAATCGCCGCCTTCGGCGGCGGCCGTCTTCTTCGCCGGCGACGTCGCGCGTTCCCGCGTCTCTTCCCCCGACCCAGCCCGCGCCGCCTCTCGGCGCTTCTCCTCACGTCTCTGCTGTCTCTTCTCGTAGCCTTTCATGCCCGCGACGGTGAACTTGCGGCCTGGTTTGGGGGCTCTGCACTTGAAACACTCGCGGCGCTTCGCGAAGTTGGAGGCTCCGCACGCGCCGCACGCCCAATCCGCCTTCTCGGAAGGCGCGCAGGCGGCGTCGGTCCCACTCCCGCCGCCTTTCTCCTTGTTGCGCGCGGCGTTTGCCACCGCGCGCAGAATCGCGGGCGGGGTGTAGTTCCCGCCAGCCTTGCTCCCGACGCCCACGAACGTCTTCTGCCGACCGCCGGCGTCCCGCGGGGACTTCGGGTTTGGACGGGCGTCGGCATGCGTCGTCGCCGCCTGCGGTGGCACGGGGGTGGGCTTGACGTGCGCGCTGGCGTCCGCCTTGCCCGTCACCGCAAGCGCGGCGGCGAGTCGCCGCGCCTTGCGCGCCTCGGTAGCCACCATCGCGCGGAACGTGCGCGACGGTCTGCGGCGAACGACGCGACCACCGCCGCCGCCGCCACGCGAAGAAGTTTCCTCCTCGCCGTTTTGTAGCGTCGAGGTGCGACTCGAAAATCTAATCGAGCAGCAAAATTACGACACGCGACGACGGATTCGTCAAACGATCGCTCGACGGCGCGCCGCGGACGCGTCTCTCCTAGTACTGATACGCCACAGCCGAGCTCACCCTGATGAAGCACGGCGCCACGACGGCGTGCGCGCGATGCGTCTGCGCGTGCCCCCCTCCCGCGCGCACGACGTACTCCGCGTGCGCCGCCGACTCCGACGCGTCCGCGCCCGGTTCGAACCCGCGCGTCTCCACGAGCCTGGCGAGCGGCGACCCGCGCCGCCGCTCGGGGTGCGTCCTCGGCAAGACCGCCTCGACGACGCGCGGAGGCGGGCGCGGCACCGAGACGGCGCGCCGCGGCGTGTCGCCGGACGCGCCCTCCTCGTGCGCAGACGAAACCTGTTCCTGTTCCTCCGCCGTCTCAGCCGCCTCCGCGTCGGCGCGATCTTCATCCTCCGCCGCCGCCGCGAGCAGCCTCTCGCGGAGCTCGGCGCACACGCCGGGCATCCGAAACGCGAGCGCCGAGGACCTGGCGACGGCGCGCTCGGCGCGCTGCAACTCACCGGCGACGGCGGCGTACTCCTCCTCGTAGGGACACGCGCGCGCCAGAGTGTGCGCGGCCATCGCGTGCGCGCGTCGCAGAGCCTCGCGCGACGGCGCGTCGACCGTTCGCTGAACCGACGCGCCGGCGATTGCGAGAAAAGACGCGCCCTCGGCGTACGTCTCGCCGACGGCGGCGGCGGCGGCGGCAAGGATCTGCGCGAAAATCTCGGGCGGCGGCGCGGTGTCGAGGTACTCGAGCGCGCGTTCGCCCTCGCGGATCGGGTCGAAAAGCGGTTTCTGCTTCGACGCGGGAACGATGGGCGCGTCGCGCCACAGCGTCTTCCAGGTGTTGTTCTGGCTGCCCATGCGCGCGCTGAGCTTCCCCGGGTTCGGCGCTGAGCTTCCCCGGGCCAACGCGTCCGTCCTCCGCGCGTCGAGAGTAGAACTATTCTCGGCGGCGTGCTTCTCGCGCGCATCCTTCTCGCGGTCCTCGACCCAGTCGCGCGGCGAGTGCCATCGCACGAAGTCCGCCAGGCACGACCCCTGGTTGGCGGCTTTGAACGCCGACATGTCCGACACGAGCTGGTCGCTCTGCAGGCGCACGCGCAGCGCGCGGCCCTCGGGCGTGTCGCCCAGCGCGTGCATCGCCGCCTCGCGCTCGCGCGCGACGTCCTCGGTGAACAAAGGGGGAGGCTGCGTTTCCGGGACGTTCATTTCCCGATGCGGCGGCCTGAGCAACCGCAGACCGTCCGGGTGTGCGCGCTTCGCGCCCTCCGGCGCGCGAGTGGGAACACCGGAAATGACGTCGTCCTGCTCGTCCGCGGCGAGGCCCTCGTCGTCCCCGTCGTCGGACGCGGTCTCGAACCCGTCCGTCTCGACGGCGGAAAGGTTGTTTTTCGGCGCGGGTTTCGGCGGCGGCGGCGGCGGAGTTGCGACGCCGAGCAGCGCGACCAAGTCGATGTCGTCGTCCGGCGATTTCGCGACGACGCGCTTTTCTTTCCGATCGTCACCCGAGCCTCGACCGCCGTTGAATGCATCCCCCCGCGGCGCGTGTATCGCCCTCGCGGTGGTTCCAGTCGTCGCGTCGTTCTCGTCGTCCCACCCGCCGCCGATGTCGTCCCAGCCCCCTGAACAAACGCGCGCCGCGCGGTCCCGGCGAATCTCCCGCGCGGCGTCCGAGCGCTCGTACTCGTCGACGGACCCAGCCTTGCGCCGGCGGATGCACGCGTTTATGAGCTGAATCTTCTGGTGCGCGACGCACGCGTTCATGTCCACCTGCTCGTCGCGGAACACGCGCGAGTCGTCTTCGTCGTCTTCTGGAAGGGGATGATCCGGAAGGCTGCGGTTGTCAGGGAAGGGCCCCGGTTTCGTTCCCGCGCTTCGTTCCAGCGTGGCTTCGAACCCGACCCCCCCCGTGCGCGGCAACGGGACGCCCCTGTCCCAGTGCGCGAAGCGTATCTCGCGGACGAACCGGCGCCACAGCGTCGCCACCGCGCGCGCGTTGCCGAAGACCAGCGCGTGCAGCGCGAGCCGAGCGAGCAGACTGTCCGGCGGCGCCGACCGCGCGAGGCGCGGGAACGGCGAACGCTCGCGCGACGAAGTTTTTTTTGTCGCGCCCCCGGCGCGCGCGGCGCCGCCGCCTTCGCCGCCGGTTTCTCTCTCCGCGTCGGAGAAGATATCCCGCAGCACGTCCTGCACGACGGACTCGGGGGGCGCTCGCGGCGGTGGCGACACCCCGGTCGCGGCTTCGTCGTCCCAAAACTCGGCGGACGCCAGGCGTCCCATTGTCTCCGCGTCGCGCGCGGCGCGTGCGACCACCGACTTGGAGAGCAGGTAGTACAGCTCGGCTAAGCCTCGGTCCCGACTCCGGCTCTCATCACCCCGGAGTGATTCGCCGGAGCATCCGTCCGCGTCGACTTCGCGAGCGTCGCCCTCGCGGAGCGCGCCCGCGGCGACGGGAAAGTCTGACGGAAACGCGGAGGCGACGAACGCGCCCGTCGCGTCCGCCGCCCCTCGCGGCACGGCGCGGACGGTCCACTCCGGCGCCGCTTCGAGGGACAAACCGCGGCTCTCGTCGCGCAGCGATTCGATCGGGACCTGGCGGTACGTCGCGTGCACTTCGACGCGGCGCCACGGGTCAGAAACCGTCGCCCACGGCGCCCACGGCGTGACGTCGTCCCAGCGGAGCGTCTCTTTCTCTTTCGAATCGCGAGGCGCCGTCTCGTCCCCCCGCTTCTCGGCTTCGGCTTCGGCTTCGGCTTCGTTTCGCTCGACCCGCTTCCCGCGGAGCGGCGGGGGCCTGGCCCCGCCCGCGACCGCGAGGAACGCGTCGCCGGCGCGAACCGCGTCGCCTTCGCCGTCGCTGGACGAGCTCGTCGCGGAGGAGCTGCTCTCGTCGTCGCTTCCCGCGGACCCGTCGGGTTGGGCCTCATAGGCGCTCCGGCGGCGGCGCCGCCCGTATGGGTACTCAGTCAGGACGAAGGCCAGTCTCGCCGTCACCCTCGCCTCCGCCGCGAGCGCGTCCGCGGCGTGCGCGCCGTGCAGCGCGGCGAGCTGCGCGCGCAACGCGTCGCACAGGCCGAAAGCCGTCCTCGCGGAGGCCTTCTCCGCCGCGACGCCTTCAAGGGAGTCGGTCTCGTACCGAACGGACCAGCCCCCGACGCTCGTGAGCGCTTTTTCGTTCGAAAAAGCGCTCTCCGCGTCGGCGCCGAAAAAGTCGGCGTCCCCGGTTCGCCCGACGAAGGCGCGCCGCGCCGGGCCGAGCACCGGCGCGAACACGGGCCAGTGGCCTGGGACGCCGGCGGCGGCGAACGCGACGGCGACCGCCGCCTTCGCGGCCGTCGCCTCGTCCACGTCCGCGAACGTGCCGCTTTTTACGTTTTCGTGCCTTTTAAAAGGGTCGCTCCGAGCTCTGAACGGCGGCGCCGCGAGAAGCGGAGAGAGCGGCTCCACCACCGCGAACGGCGCGCCGCCCTCGCCGGCCGCGCCGAACCACCTCTGTAACCCGACGGAGCCGGGACTCAAGTCTTCCTCGGGCGCGCACGTCGCTCGCTGAGACACGCAGAAAGAAGCGCGCGCGCGACGTGTCGATTTGCGCGTCCCGGTATCCGCGCGCGTGTGACCACCAGTCTCGGAGAGTCCGCGATCTCTGTCGTCGCCGGCGGACTCGAGCCCGTCTTCGCGGCGACGGAGGACGTTCGGACGTTCGGCGTCGGCGTCGTCGCGGAAATACAGGAGCACGGCGTAGGGGTCGCGGCGCCAGTGCGTTTGGTCGTGCTCGATGACCGCGCGAAGACACCGCAGGTCCCGAGAGCCGTGGTCCGGACGCGAGTCGTTGACCGTCGACCGCGCGCGCAGTTCCCGGTCGGTCAAACGCAGCCACGCGCGCGCCGCCGTCTCCACCGCCCGGCTCAGCCGCTCCCACGGGGACTTCACGGAGAAGTCCAGGTACGCATCGGACGTCTCTGCGGCTTCGTCTTTCCGTCTCGCGTTCGAGGGGACGCCGCCGGGCGCGTCCGTCTCCGCGGCGCCGACGGGAGGCTCTCGGTGCGCGTCGTCCGCGAGAGGCGCAGACGCGCGCGCTCGCGGAAACGCCTCGTCCTCGACGCCCCAGCCGTCCGTGGCTCGGGGAGCGGCGTTGTTGCCCCGGGAGTCGGTGCCATCGTCCCTCGCGCTCGAACCCGCCAGCACCGAAGGCGCGCTCTGCTGCGCATCCGAGGACAGTCCCTGAACAACCGGCGGCTCGTCATCGGACGAGCAGTCGTCCAGCCACCCGTCGTCGGACTCCTCCGACCCGGAGTCGCCCATGGCGAAGCCCACCCGCCCGACGGGCGCGCGCGCGACGAAATGGGATGGCTCTTCGAGCCTCCCCAGAAAAATGGGAGCTGTGAAGAAAGAGACAGAGATGTGTATAACGGCGCGACGAGCGACGTACGATAGCAGACGAACTCGCGCTTTCGCTCGCGTGACCACTTGACTCACGATGCGCTTCCGGTGGCCGTCGACGGCCCGATCGCGTCAGCCTCTGTAGACGGCGAGCGTCGGCTGGTCCTCCCCCCCGTCCAGCGCTCGCCACCGGATGGACGCGCCGGGCGGCGCGCGCGGCGGGCCGGGCGCCTTGAACACCCCCAGCCCGTCGGGCCCGTCGATCCACCAGCATCCGTCCTGCGCGTTGCGGTACACGTACGAGCGGTTCGCGCTCTCGCCGGCTTCGTGCGCGAACCAGGCGCCGCCCGCGCCGCCGTTGAGCTTCTCCCAGGTAGTGGCGACGTCCCAGCCGTTCGCCTCGCACACCTCCGCGAACCCGGCCGGGACCGAGCCTTTTTCGCCGCGACGCACGTACACACCCGCGACCGCCGGCCTGGTGCTCGAGAAGACGCGGAGCGAGGTGACCGCGGCCGATTCCGTCTCGACGCAAACGTCGCCGTGATCGCTGAGCGCGCGTAACACGTCGCGCGCCTCCGACGCCTGCGCGATGCGCCGCGGACCCTCGCCGCCGCCGTGCGCGCTCCTGGGGTCGGCGCCCTTCGCGAGCAGAGCGCGGGCGCCGACGCCCAGATTATTACTCGCCATCCGGTCTAGCGGCGTGTACCCGTAGGTGTCTATCGCTTCGATGTCCCCGCCCCTGCGAATGATGAACGCCGTCGCCAGCTGGTTCGCGCGGCTCATGCCGCAGGTGTGCAGAGGCACTGCGCCGCCGGTGGACACGTCGTTGACCAGGTCCGGGTGCGCGTCGAGCAACGCGCCGAGAGTCGTGGCGTCTTCCGAGGCAGCCTTACCGGACTGCAGCTCCGTCGCGAACGCGGCGATCGCCTTGGAAACGGGTGTGTAGCCTCCTCCCGCGTACACCGGGCCCGGTCGCGAGTTGTGGTTCTGGTACTGCGCGCCGATGACGACGCCGCCGTCCGACTCGCGTCGCTTGACCGTGCCGCCGTAGATGCCGGCGCCGACGCTGTCCGCGTAGGGGTCAAACCCCTCGTCGTCGGTGTTCCCGGGGGTGCCGTACTTCTCCGCCATCCCGGGCGAGTACGGATCGTGCTGGATGCGCACGCCGTCGTGGCGGTAGTGCGCGGGCATCCTCGTCGAGGACGTCGAAACCGAGCGAAAAGCGTTTCCGATCGATGACGTCTTCGTCTTCGCGACCGCGCGGCGGCAGGAGGCGGGAGGCGGCGCGGCGGAGCACGCGCGGGCGGTCGGCGCGCCGGCGGAGAGCAGCAGCGCGATCGAGGAGAAGGAAGCGAGACGCGCGCGCAGAGGTGTCGCGCCCGTGGCGTGCATGGACGGCGCGCAGCTCGGTCTATCCGAGATGACGTGTCTCGACTTTCAGCTGTCGCTTTTTGACGTGCGCACTAATGCGCGCCAGACGTGAACTGCAGCAGTCGCCCCGAGTGATTGAGATCCGCGTCGCGCGCGCTTCCCACGCACCGCGCGCGCCTGGTTGACTCCCACGCCGCCATGGCGCAGTCCGTCTCCCTCGCGGCTATCTTGGACAAGGTGTCCTCCAACGATAAAGGTGCGTCCTCGGGCCGCCGGACGCCGTCTCCCGCTCCGACTCGCCAGATCTCGTCGACCGATCGACGCGCCGGTCGTTGTTAGGAAGAGGCGCGAGATCGTTCGTCGCCTCGGGTCGATCGAGCGCGCGACGCTGACCCACCGCTCCCTCCCGCGCGCGCTCCTCGCGTCCCCGCGCTGTTCCGCACTGTCTCGCGCGCGCCTTCGCGCCCTCGCTTCAGATTTCCGGTACATGGCGACGAGCGACCTGCTCGCGGAGCTGTCGAAGGATTCGTTCCGCGCCGCGCCGGACGTCGAGAAGAAAGTCGTCGCCGTGGTCCTGAAGCAGCTCGACGACCAGAGCGGCGACGTCAGCACGCTGGCGGTGAAGTGCCTGCCCCCGCTGGTGAGGAACTGCTCGGCGCCCTCCGCGGTGGACGTCGTGCACGGGCTCGTCGAGCGCCTCTGCGCGGAGGAGGGCAAGGACGCGCGAGCGCGCCGCGACGCCGGCGGCATCGGCCTCAAGACGGTGCTCGCCGAGACGCCCGCCGCGCACGCCAACGCGGGCGCCGTCGTCAAGACGCTCGTGCCGAAGCTCGTGGCCACGCTGGCGAACGCGCTCAGCTCGGGGGACGCCGCCAAGAACACGGGCGCCGCGGGGGACGTCGCGGGGGACTGCCTGGATGTCCTGCACGCCGCCGCCGCGGGAGGGCTCGGCGCCTACATGACCGCCCCCCGCGGAGGCGAAGACAGCGGCGACGGCGACGGCGCGCGCGTCTCTCCGGACGGCGTCTCGGCGGGGACCGCGCGCGAGCTGGAGGCGGCGCTCGTCAAGTACCTCGCCGAGAGCGGGCGGCAGGGCACGAGGAAGCGCGCGGCGACGTGCCTGGCGAGCCTCGGCGCCACCGCCGGCGACGGCTTTCTGTCGCGGTGCGCCGAGGCGGCGCGCGAGCGCATCGCCGAGGCGGCGTCGCGGCCCGCGGCGGAGCGCGACGAGCTCTGCGCGCCGTACGCGCACCTCCTGGGCGCGATGGCGCACGCCGCCGGCGCGCGGTTCGGGAAACACGCGGCGGCGAGCTTGCCCTGCGTCGTCTCGCTCGCGGCGGCGGCGAACGAGGAGGGATCGGAGGCGCTTCGCGAGACGTGCCTCCGCGCGACGGAGCGGTTCGCGGAGGAGTGCCCGCGCGCGGTGGCGGCGGCGCTGCCCGCGGTGGTCGCGGAGAGCCTCAAGCTCGTGTCGCACGACCCCTTGTTCGGAGGCGACGAGGGTGACGACGCGAGCGGCGACGACATGGACGCGGACGGCGAGGCGCTCGCGGGCGACGGGGGCGACGACGCGCGCGATTCGGGTTCTGAGTACGGCTCGGAGTACGACGCGTCGGAGTACTCGGACGACGGCGACGACGACGCGTCGTGGAAAGTCAGACGCGGCGCGACGCGCGTGTTGCGCGCGGTGAGCTCGTGCGCGCCTTTCGTGTTGGAGGAACGCGACCCCTCGCTCGCGGACGGGAAGGGCGCGGTCCTCTTCGTGTCTCTCGTCAAGCGACTCGTCGCGCGGGGGTTCCGCGAACGAGACGAGTCCTGCCGCCTGGAGGCGTTCGCCGCGCTGGAAGCCGCGCTTCGCGCGGCGTCGCCGTCGCGCGGCGCCTCCTCTTCGCTCGCCGCCGCCGCGGCGTCCGTCGCGTCGGATGTCGCGCTCGCCGCCGCGCGCTGGTGCTCCGACGCCGTCTCCGCCAAGGACAAGGCGCGCGACGTCAAGCCGACGTTCAAGACGCGCGCGGCGGCGTTCGGGGTGCTTCGCGAGCTCGCGCTGAGCGTCCCCGCCGCGTTCGCCGTCGAGCGAAAGCGCGTCGCGAACGCGAGCGGTTCCGAGACCCGCGGAACCCGCGACGATTCGGTCGGCGTCGTCGCCGAGGCGTGCGCGAAGGCTTTGGCGAGCACGGGCGGCGACGACGCCGCGATGAGCGTGAGCGCGGGCTTTGCCGGCCGCGCGTTCGACGCCGGAAGCGCCGCGGGGGTCTCCGAGCTTCGCGTCGCCGCGGCGCGGTTCGCGGGAACCGTCGCGCGGTTTCTCGACTCCGCCGACGCGTCGGCGGAGGTTTGCGCGCGCGCCGCGCGGACGCTCGCGCCGCCGCTCGTCGCGGCGACGCGCGATGCGTACTACAAAACCGCCACCGAGGCGCTGGCGGCGTGCGAGGCGCTCGTTCCCGCGTTCGCGGCGGCGCTAGGCGAACTCGACGACGCCGGCGGCGTCAAAAAAGAGGCGCTGGTTCGCGCGGCGACGTCCCTCGTCTCGGCGGCGGCGGAGGGCGTCGACGCCGCCGACCGCGACGCCGAGGTGAAGGCGGCGGCGACGCGGTGCGCGGGAGCGGCGTGTGCTTCGCTCGGCGGCTTCCTGGCTTTCGAAGTGGTCTCGCCCGCCGTGGAGTCTTTGGTCGACCGGCTGAGCAACGAGGCGACGCGTTTGGGCGCCGCCAAGGCGTTGGCGGCGATCTTCGCGTCTCCGCGGAGCGCCGACGCGAGAGCCGCGTCGGCGGCGTCGTCGCGCGCCGCGGCGGAGTTGACGCCCTTCCTGCGCAAAGCCGACCGCGCGTTACGACACGCCTCGCTAGAGGCGCTCGGCGCGCTCGTCGAGCTCCCACGAGGGGACAAAAGCTCGCTGCTCTCGGACGCGCTCGTCGCCGACGCCGTCGCCGAGTCCGCCGCCTGCGTGTCCGACGCCGAGCCGGCGGCGGCGGCGACGGCGCTGTTTTTGGCGTCGGCGGCGCTTCGCCGCGCCGAGACGCTTCCGTCGTCCGCGGAGGCGGCGCGGTCGTCCGTCCTCCCCGCCGCGCTCGCGCTCGTCAAGGGCGCCTCCGCGTCTTCGCTGTTCGGCCTGCGGGCGGGGCGGCCGAGCACCCTGAGCCCCGGCGGGAAAGGCGTCGACGACACGCTGCGCGCGCTGCGGAACGCGCTCCGCGCGTTTTTCGCCACCTTGACGCGCGCCTCGCGCTTCGCGAAAGGAACGTGCGGGCACGCGGAGGTGACGGCGCTTCTCTTGAAAGCGGAGACGGCGAACGACGCGCAGTCGGAGAAGAGCGCGTCGCGCGACGCCGGCGCCGCCGCCGTCGCCGAGTGCGTCGCGGCGGCGTGCGCGTCCGCCGGCGGGGCCGCCGTCGCGGAGTGCGCCGCGTCGCTGGTGCGCGAGCTGGAGTCGGCGGCGAAGACGGGCGCGCCTCCGAGCGACCGCTCGCGCCTGGCGATGTACTGCCTCGGCGAGCTCGCGCGCGTGCCTCTCGGTGCGAACGGAAGCGGCGCGTCGGGTCCGTCCGCGTTCGGCGACGCGAAGATCGCGTCCGCGTTCGAGACGCTCGTTCGCGACGCGTTCGGCGGCGCCGACGCCGGAGGCGAAGACGCGAGCGGCGGGCGCCGCGCGGCGAAGAAAAAAGACGGGAAAAGCGAAAAGAAAGCTCCGCTTCCGAGCCTGGATGAGTCTTTCGTGACCGCCGCCGCGTTCGCGCTGGGCGGCGCGTGCGCCGGCGTCGCCAGCCGCGCGCGCTTTCTGCCCTTCGTCGTCGCCGGCGCGTCCTCCGGCGACGCGCGCGCCGAGTACGCGTCGCTCGTCGCGCTGCGCGAAGCCGTCGACGGCTTCGAGAGACGCGAAGCCGACGCGAGCGAGCTTCCGGAAGCGTCCCGGAAGGAAGAAGAGGCTTCGTTCTTCACCGAAGCCGAGAACGCCTCCATCGTGGAGCGTCTGCTCGCGACCGGCGAGCGCACGGAGGAGGAGGGCGCGCGCGCGGTCGCCGCGGAGTGCCTCGGCCGACTGGCCGCGCGCGACGCGTACGCGTCGCGCGCGAATGGACCGTCGGCGGACGCGTCGCGAGAAGACGCGAGTAAATCGCTCGCCGGGGGTTTGGGTTTGGTGGAGCGTCTGCGCGCGGACGCCGGCGACGCGAATCTGAGCGCCGGCCGCCGCGCCGCCGCCGTCGCGGCGGCGAAGCACGCCGTGCTTCACGCGCGCACGCGCGCGACGCGCGACGCGCTCATCGACGCGCTCCCCGGGTTCGTGAACCCCGCCACCCTGGACGCCTCCTCCGCCGACGCGGCGACGCGCGCGGCGGCGACGCGGTGCCTCTCCGCCGCCGCGCACGCCGATCCGGCGGCGGTGGCGTCGCCGGACGCGACGCGGCGCGCGTGGATCGCCTCCGTCGCGCCCGCTCTGTTCGCGCAGACGCGCGTGGACCCGAGCCTCGTGCGCGTGGTGGACCTCGGGCCGTTCAAACACACGGTGGACGACGGCTTGGAGCACCGCAAAGCCGCGTTCGAGTGCCTGGCGACGCTCCTGGAGGCGTTTTCGCCGCGCGCGCTTTCGGGCGCGCCCCGGGAGCTCGTCGCGGATCCCGACGGCTTGGCCCTGGCGCCCGCCGGCTTCGCCGAGGGCGTCGCCGCCGCCGCGGCGCGCGGCGCGGGGGACCACTACGACGTCAAGACGGTGGCGCACGCGCTGGTGTGCGCTCTCGTGAAGTCCCCGCTCGGGTTGGCGGCGACGCGAGCCGTGACGTCGGACCTGTGCGTCGCGTTCAAAGCCACGCTGAGCGCGAAGCTCAAGTCGGACGCGGTGAAGCAGGAGAAAGATCGCGCGGAGGACTTGGCGCGGTCGTGCCTGCGCGCGGTCGCGGCGATCGAGGCGCGGACGACGGACGACCCGGACCCCGCGTTCGCGGCGTTCGTGGCCGAGGCGGTGATGACTGAAAAACACGCGAAGCTGTTCGAGGAGGCGCGCGCCGCGTCCGCCGAGACAAACGGCATCGCGCGCGCGTGAGAGGGAGGACACTCGATGCGTCTTCGGAAAAAAAGGTGAACGCGCCCAGTCTGCTTCCCGTGAAAATCTGAATCTGAAGTTCCGTCTGGAAAATCGAGGGTCTAATCATGAGTTAAAAATGTGGATTTACGGTCCCGTTTTTTTGGGTCCGCGTGCCGAAATGGATGGATCGACGAACATCTCGGAAGACGTAACCGCCTTTGCCTTTTTTCGGCGAAAAAAAGGGGGTTACGCTCGAAACCGCCACCGCGCCTCGCGCGCGCTCATACACGACCGCACCGGCCCTGTCCAAGGGACGGATGCGCTCGAACGCGTCGCGCGCCATGTGCGTTCGCGCGCGGGCGGCCAGATCGCTGGTCGTCGCCGCGCTCGCGTCGCTGTGCGTCGCGGGCGTCGCCGCGGATCCCGACACCGCGGGCGATGCTTCGGCTCTGGGCGAGTCCGAGTCGCGGCTGGTCGATCTGCGGTACGAGATGAGCGTGCGGCTTCCCAAGGGGGTGCTCCCGTGCGAGCTCACCCCCGACGAGGGGGTGATGCACGCCGTGGAGAAGGCTGTGTTCGACGCGATCAATCACGACGTCGCGCCCCTGCCGCGCAACGCGGACGTGCGCCTGGCGTGCGTCTGCGAGGGCGAGCGGTGCGACGAGCAGTGCGCGGAGGACTTCCACGCGCCCGAGGAGCACGTCGCCGAGCTCGCCATCGAGGCGACGCTCGGGGCGGCGCACGCGCTGGCGAAAGAATCCGATAAGACGGGCGCGTCGAACGCGCGAACCGCCGCGGCTGCGCGCGCGCGGGTCCGCTCGCGATCCTCGGATGCCTCGAGGCGCGAGCGTTCGTCGGATCCCGCGTACTTCGCCGAATACGGCAAGTATCTCGATCGCGACGACGACGTCCCCGCGCTCGGCAGCGCGCGGTTCTACACCCTGTACGAGAAGTGCTCGATGAACGCGACGTACTACGCCGCGTACGAGGGGGCGTGCGCGGGCCTCACCGAGGAGGACGGCGCGTTCGAGCTCGAGCACAAGTGCCGCCGGCCGTCGTTCCGGCGCGCGTACGGCCCCCAGTGCCCGCACCCGTCGCGCGCCGCCGGGCGCCCCGCCCGGGCTCTGGTCGACCCCGCGAGCGACCTCGAGATTTGCCAGAGCAAGTGCGCGGCGACGAACCACTGCTGCAACAACGACGTGGCGCAGGGCTCGAACCAGCACCTGTCCTGTTTGCAAGCTTGCATGGTTGTCCGGTCGGGGGTTTCCGGCGACGAGTGCCTTTCCTACTGCCCCGAGAAGCGCTGCGCGTTTGAAATCGGCGACGCGCGCTACGTCACCTGCCAGACCTGCGACGACGTCCCCGCGCACGCCGTGCGCTTCGGCGAGGCGTACAAACCAGCCCCGTACGCGTGCTCCGCGCAGTACGGCTCGGACGAGGAGTCGTGCCAGGCGGGCTGCGCCGCGGGGACCGAGTCGGCGGCGGAGACGGCGGAGGAGGCGAACGCCGCGGCGGCGGACGCGGCGGACGCGTCGGAGTTGGACGGCCCCGAGACCGCCGCGGACGTCGCCGTCGAGGACTGGTTCCGCGACCACGTGGGGTTGAGCGGGTGCATGCCCGAGGTGCCCACCGGCCAGCCGTACTACCTCACGCTCTGGGAGAAGTGCCACACCAACTGGGTGTTCCACAAGCGCAACGCCGCGCGCTGCGAGGGCCTCACGGAGGCGAAGGGCTGCGCCGAGCTCGAGCGCCACTGCCTGCGGCTGCGGTTCGCGGAGGAGTACCACGACCAGTGCGAGGGCGTGCTCCTCGCGCAGCAGACGGAGGAGATGATCGAGAACGCGCTCACGGCGGAGAAGGCTGCCGCCGCCGCCGACGACGAAGAGGTCGACGTGGTGGCCGCCGTCAACGCCGCCGTCGACGCGCGCCTCGAGAAGTACGGCCTTCTCACGGAGGACGGCGACGTGGCGACCGCGAACATCTCCCCCGCGCAGATGAAGGTGCTGATGGAGAAGCTCGACGCCGTCATCGCGAACGTCACCGCGTCGGAAACCTCGGTCGAGGACCAGGTGGACGCCACCATCGCCGAGCACCTGCACGAGATGGTCCGGCGGGAGATGGCGCCGGCGCCGCCGCCGCCCCGCGCGCCGCTGGCGAGCGAGACTGAGCTCCTCGACGCGATCAAGAAGATCGTCAAAGAGGAGCGTTTGACGCCCGCCGAGACCGAGATCGTGCTCGAGGAAGTCGAGCTCTTCGCGGACGCCGTCGCCGAGGGCGAGCACGTGGACAAGATCGCGATGACGCTGCAGGCGGAGAGCGAGACGGCGGCGTGCGCGCTGGCGTATTCCATCATGGATCTCGACGCGCAACTCGGCGTGTGCGTCGCCGAGGTGATTGCCGGCGCCAGGCGGTCCTCGCTCTCGCTCAAGAGCTACCACGTCACGATTCTGCTGAGCGCCGTGACCGTAGACGCGCCCGCGCTGGAGACGGCGCTCACGCATCTCGCGGACGAGGGCGTCACCACGATGACCACCCAGATTGACCCCGCGGCGGCGCTCGAGGCGGCGGCGCCGGAGTCGCTCGACGCGACGCTCCTCGAGACGTTCGAGGAGGACGCGGAGGCGATCGTCGAGGAGAAGAAGGAGCAGGCGAAGATCGAGGAGGCGCGAGTCACCAGCAGCGCGAGCCACGTCGCGCCGGGTCCGACGGTGGCGCCTTCCAGCCCGCCCCCGGCGCCCCCCGCGCCTCTCGAATCGGAGACGCAGCTGCTGGCGTCTGTCCCTGCCTCGGTGGCGTCGGAGGCGACCCTCCTGGCGGACGCCGTCGCCGCCGACGCCACCGTGGAGAAGATCTCCATGACGATCCGGGCGGAGTCGGAGGAGGCGTCGTGCGAGGCGGCGTTCGAGATGATGCAGCTCGACCCGAGCCTCGGGGAGTGCTCCGCGACGCTCGTCGAAGAGGCGGCGAGGCGCAAGAAGCGTCGCCGCCGGATGCTCGCGGAGACTGGGGCGACGCTCGCGAGCTACCGCGTCACGATTCTGCTGCGCAGCGACGTCGTGGACGCCGTGGCGCTCGAGTCCGCGCTCGTGCACCTCGCTGCCGAGGGCGTGACCACGATGACCACCGAGACGGACCCCGCGACGGAGCTGGAGGCTGTCGAAGGCGTCGACGAGGCGCTCGTCGAGGCGTTCGAGGAGGAAGCGGAGGCGGCGCGCGCGCCGGCGACGCCTTCGGCGGCGACGGATCCCGCGGCGGATCCCGCGATGGGCCCAGCGATGGGTCCCGCAGTGGGCCCGACGGTGGCTCCCCCCCTCCCTCCGCCCGCGCCGCTGGCGAGCGAAACCGCGCTCCTCGCGGCGGTGGCTGAGGCGGCGCTCGACGAAGAGGACGGCGAGCTGATGTTGGCGGAAGCCACCATCATGGCGGACGCCATCGCCTCCGGAGAGCGCGTCGACCAGGTCTCCGCGACGGTCGAGGCGGCGGACGGCGACGCGGCGTGCGCCTACGCGTTCGCCGCGATGCGCATCGACGACAGTCTCGGGGCGTGCGAGTCGGACAAGTCAGAGGCGCAGCTCGGGCTTTCCATCTCCATGCCCGCCTTCGACGTCTCCATCATCCTGAGCCCGACGTTGGACCCGGAGACGCTCCAGGAGGCGCTCAAGCGCCTCGCCGCGGCCGGGATCTCCACGATCACCACCGAGCTCAACCCGGTGAAGGGCTTGGAGGCGGTGGTGCCCGAAGGCGTCATCGACGAGACGCTTTTGGAGACGTTCGAGCGAGAAGCCGCGGGCGAGCTGGACGACAAGGTGCGACGCGTCTCTGACTTCACCACAGCTCTGGAAAACGCCGCCGAGGAGGCTGAGCGGTTCGAGGAGCTCTCCGACCTGGCGCAGTGCCAGGCGCGATGCGCCGCGCAGAGCCACTGCTGCAACAGCGACATCGCGCAGGGCTCGAACCAGCAGCTCTCGTGTTTGCAGGCGTGCATGGTGGTCAAGTCCGGCGTGGCGGAGGAAGAGTGCCTGGCGTACTGCCCCTTCAAGAGCTGCAGCCGCTGGATCCGGGGCGTGCACTACGAGGCGTGTGCGTTTTGCGACGACGTGCCGGCGCACGCGGGGCAGTTTGCCGCCGACGAAATCGTCACCACGCCGTACGAGTGCAGCTCGAGGGCGGGCGCGTCCCCCCAGACGTGCGAGGACGGATGCCGCGCCGGCGCCGCCACCGACCCGATCGTCACCGCGCCGCGACCTAGCATGGCGCCTGGCATGGCGCCTGGAACGGCGCCTGGAATGGCGCCTGGAATGGCGCCGGGCACGGCGCCCTTTTACGCGTCTGACGGGACCCTCGGGTACGACGAGACCCCCGGGCCCGGCGCGGCGCCCGGCGCGGCGCCCGGCGCGGCGCCCGGCGCGGCGCTCGGCGCGGCCGGCGCGTCGCGGCGC
>MDSV01035574.1_pt1 | contig 16556 bp, 29 predicted proteins | sample 810851 | NCBI WGS metagenome assembly MDSV01 (sample SAMN05326640, study PRJNA326480) | marine metagenome | isolation source: seawater | place: Atlantic Ocean: North East | collected 2012 | reverse complement strand
GGTATCACGATAGCGACTTCTCATGTTGAGTACGATTCACCGAATCGGCACTATGCGCACGTTGATTGTCCAGGTCACGCTGACTATGTGAAGAACATGATCACAGGTGCGGCGCAGATGGATGGTGCAATTCTGGTTTGTTCCGCAGCAGATGGTCCCATGCCACAGACCCGGGAGCATATCCTGCTTTCTCGTCAAGTAGGTGTGCCTTACATCGTTGTGTTCATGAACAAAGCGGACATGGTTGACGATGAAGAGTTGTTGGAACTGGTTGAGATGGAAATTCGTGAACTGTTAGACCAGTATGAATTCCCAGGTGATGACACGCCAATCATTATTGGTTCAGCTCTGAAAGCTTTGGAAGGTGATCAATCTGACATAGGTGCGCCGGCTGTACAGAAACTGGTTGAGACATTGGATGCTTACATACCTGAGCCAGAGCGTGATGTTGAAAAGCCATTCTTAATGCCAATTGAGGATGTGTTCTCAATTTCGGGTCGCGGCACGGTCGTGACTGGTCGTATTGAACGCGGCATAGTTAAGGTTGGTGAAGAGATAGAGATAGTTGGTGTCAAGGACACTGAGAAGACGACTTGTACTGGTGTCGAGATGTTTAGAAAGCTTCTTGATGAAGGTCGAGCAGGAGAGAACGTTGGAGTTCTTTTGCGCGGCACGAAGCGTGAAGAAGTAGAGCGCGGCCAGGTATTGTCAGCGCCGGGCTCGATTACTCCTCACACGAAGTTTGAAGCCGAGGTTTATATCTTGAGCAAAGATGAAGGTGGTCGACATACGCCATTCTTTTCTAACTACCGTCCACAGTTTTACTTCCGTACGACGGACGTAACTGGTGCGGTTGCATTGCCTGATGGTGTTGAGATGGTAATGCCGGGTGACAACATCAAGATGACAGTTGAAATGATTGCACCGATAGCGATGGATGAAGGGTTACGTTTCGCTATTCGTGAAGGTGGTCGCACAGTTGGTGCCGGCGTTGTCGCTAAGATAATCGAGTAGTAATTCGGCTCATTTTCAAGAAGTCAGGGTGGTTTTAAAGCGACCCTGGCTTTTTTGTTGAGGTGCAGCCTGGAATCACAGAGATAGGGTACTTTTGTTTAAATACATCCCGTAAACATAGTGGGGTGGTGAAGAGATAATTAACTCCTAATTTCGAGATAGTCAAATTGCCGGAAAGCTAGTGTTTTGGGGGCTTTCAGAGCCTTAAATAGCTTGACTTAGAGGGTTAAGACAACTAAACTTCGGATCCTTTTTGGCGTTTAGAAATTGAGCGCCAGAAAAAATAGCGGTAACTTGTTCTTTAATAAAGATTTTTTGGAGTTTTACGTAGATGCAAAATCAGCGTATCAGAATTAGGCTGAAGGCTTTCGATCACAGATTGATTGACCAATCTACGCAAGAAATCGTAGAGACCGCTAGACGCACCGGAGCGCAGGTCAAGGGACCGATTCCGCTGCCAACGAATAAAGAAAGATTTACTGTATTAATTTCGCCTCATGTCAATAAAGACGCGCGAGATCAGTACGAGATACGTACCCATAAGCGCTTACTGGATATTGTTGAGCCAACTGAGAAAACAGTTGATGCCTTGATGAAGTTGGATCTGGCAGCAGGAGTGGAAGTACAAATCAGTTTACAGTAAATCAATAAAATATAGCCAGGCGATAGAGCATTCAGTCCTCGTTGCCCTTTCTGACAAAGTTTTGGAGCACTGAAATATCCAAATTTCCCATGCGGGAAAGCATAAGTGCAACACGTCAGTGGCCATAGCGGGTTTTAGCCCCTTGCACGATGAGGTTTATAAAAAATGTCTATAGGATTAGTCGGTCGAAAGAGCGGCATGACGCGCGTTTTTACTGAAGAAGGCAATTCTGTTCCTGTTACTGTTGTCGAGGTTCAGCCGAACCGCGTTACTCAAATTAAAACTCCTGATTCTGACGGCTATAGTGCGATTCAGGTGACCACTGGTTCCCGCCGTGTTAGCCGTGTGAGTAAAGCGGCAGCTGGGCACTATGCAAAGGCAAACACGGAAGCAGGCGATGGCCTTTGGGAATTTCGTACAACTGAACTAGAAGAAATTGAATTAGGTGGTGAAATTAAAGTCGATCGCTTCGAAGCTGGCCAAAAAGTTGATGTAACTGGTACTTCGAAAGGTAAAGGGTTCCAAGGTGGCGTTAAGCGTCACAACTTCCAAATGCAAGATGCAACTCACGGCAACTCCATTTCTCACCGTGCGCCAGGATCAATTGGTCAATGTCAGACCCCTGGAAAAGTCTGGAAAGGCAAGAAGATGGCAGGCCAAATGGGAAATGTTCGTAATACTACTCAATCCCTTGAAGTTGTAAGAGTCGATGTAGAAAACAACCTGCTCTTAATCAAGGGCGCTGTGCCTGGAGCAACGGGATCAAGTGTAATTATTAAACCTGCAATTAAGACGCGAGGTAACTAAGCAATGGAATTAGCATTAGCTTTACCTGGTAAGAAAGCAGGGAAAGAAAAAATATCCATTTCAGATGAATCTTTTGGCCGTGAATACAATGAGCCATTAGTGCATCAAACAGTTGTTACTTATTTAGCAGGTGCACGTCAGGGCAGCGTCAAACAGAAGACTCGTTCAGAGGTTCGTGGTGGTGGGCGCAAGCCATGGCGCCAAAAAGGAACTGGCCGCGCACGTGCTGGAACAATTAGAAGTCCAATTTGGCGCTCAGGTGGGGTGACATTTGCAGCAAGACCGCAAGATCATTCGAAAAAGCTTAATAAGAAAATGTATCGCGGAGCAATGCAGTGCATTCTTTCCGAACTAATCCGACAAGACCGATTGATTGTTGTAAATGATTTCACACTTGAAACATATAAAACCAAAGACTTAGTCAATAAGCTCAAAGAATTTGATCTAGACAACGTACTAATAGTTTCAGATCAAATCGAACAGAATCTTTTTCTCGCCGCAAGAAACCTCCATAAAGTAGATGCGCTGGATGTCTCTGGACTTGATCCAGTGAGTCTTATCGGTTTCGAGAAAGTGTTGATCACTGTGCCTGCGTTAAAAAGGGTTGAGGAGATGCTTTCATGAATGAAGAACGCATTTATACCATCATCTTAGCGCCGCATGTTTCAGAGAAATCTACATTAGCTGGCGAGTTAAGTAATCAGTACACGTTTAAGGTGGCAAATGACGCTACCAAACCTGAAATTAAAAAAGCTGTTGAAATTATTTTTAATGTTGTTGTTGCCGATCTGCAGGTGTTAAACGTGAAGGGAAAAACCAAGCGTAATAATCGTGGCAAGATTCGCCGGCGTCCGAGTTGGAAGAAAGCTTATGTCCGACTAGAGGAAGGCCACGAAATTGATTTTGCGGATATAGGATAATCGGGGTGAGGGGTTAAATCATGCCAGTAGTTAAGTGTAAACCTACATCACCAGGGCGCCGTTTTGTCGTCAAGGTTGTGAATCCTGATTTGCATAAAGGCGAACCATATGGGCCTTTAACAGCACCAAAATCTAAATCTGGTGGTCGCAACAATAAGGGACGCATTACTCGGCGCCATGAGGGTGGAGGGCATAAGCAAAAGTATCGCGTTATCGATTTCCGTCGCAACAAAGACGGTATCGAAGCTAAAGTTGAGCGACTTGAGTATGATCCGAACCGCTCTGCAAATATTGCCTTGTTGCTGTACGCGGATGGTGAGCGCCGTTACATAATTGCGCCGGCAAAAGTTAACAAAGATGATGTGTTGCAGTCTGGAGACGAAGCTCCTATTAAAGAAGGGAATTGCTTGCCTCTGCGCAATATTCCATTGGGTAGCACCGTGCACTGTGTGGAAATGAAGCCAGGTAAAGGTGCTCAGATTGCTCGTAGTGCTGGTACTTCATTGCAGCTCGTTGCAAGAGAAGGTGATTATGCAACACTAAGACTCCGTTCAGGCGAGATGAGAAAAGTATTAAGTGAATGCAGAGCGACTCTCGGAGAAGTTTCTAATTCAGAGCACTCGCTAAGATCACTAGGTAAGGCCGGAGCGAAACGTTGGCGTGGAGTTCGCCCAACCGTGCGCGGTGTTGCCATGAATCCAGTTGATCACCCACATGGCGGCGGTGAAGGAAGAACATCTGGTGGGCGTCACCCCGTATCACCCTGGGGTACGCCAACCAAGGGATATAAAACTCGAACAAACAAGCGAACTGATAATATGATCGTTCGTCGTAGAAATGCCAGTCGTAAATAGCGACAAGTGATAGAGGATTAAATACGTGCCACGTTCACTGAAAAAAGGTCCATTCATTGATCTTCATCTTTTGAAGAAAGTGCAGACCGCAGCTGACAACAAAGACAAGCGACCCATTAAAACTTGGTCGCGTCGTTCAATGGTTTCGCCAGACATGCTTGGGTTAACTATTGCCGTTCATAATGGCCGCCAGCATATTCCAGTGTTTATTACTGAGGACATGGTTGGTCATAAATTGGGGGAATTTTCACAAACCCGAACTTATCGCGGCCACAATGCGGATAAAAAGGCACGCTAGGAGATGGTTATGGAAGTTCAGGCAAGATTAAAAGGCGCGCGCCTCTCTGCACAGAAAGCAAGATTGGTTGCGGACCAAGTTCGAGGTAAAGGTGTTGAGGAAGCATTGGAGCTTCTCTCTTATAGCTCCAAAAAAGGCGCTTCCATTATTAAAAAAGTTTTAAACTCCGCGATTGCGAACGCTGAACACAACGAAGGTGCAGACGTGGATGAACTTAAAATATCAACGATTTGCGTTGATGAAGGTATGACTATGAAACGCATAATGCCGAGAGCCAAGGGTCGCGCCGATCGTATTCTCAAGCGTTCTTGTCACATAACAATTACAGTCGCTGATAGTTAGGAAATAGCTATGGGTCAAAAAGTACATCCAACTGGTATTCGCCTTGGAATCGTTAAGAAGCACACTTCAGTGTGGTTTGCAGAAGGGCAAGAATATGCTGATAACTTATTAGTTGATTTGCAAGTTCGAGAATTTGTAAAAAAACGCTTGGCCAGCGCTTCCGTGTCTCGAGTAGATATTGAGCGTCCAGCGCAAACTGCGAAAATTACGATCTATACTGCGCGACCAGGTATCGTTATTGGCAAAAAAGGCGAAGATGTAGAGAGATTAAGGGGTGTTCTTACAAAAAAAATGGGAATTCCTGTGCAAATCAACATTGAAGAAATCAGGAAGCCAGATTTAGATGCGCAACTGGTTGCAGACAGTGTTGCATCACAGCTAGAGCGTCGCGTGATGTTTCGCCGTGCAATGAAGCGTGCGGTACAAAATGCTATGCGACAAGGTGCTGAAGGAATCAAAGTACAAGTTGGTGGTCGCTTAGGTGGCGCTGAAATTGCTCGTTCAGAATGGTATCGGGAAGGGCGTGTGCCTTTGCATACATTGAGAGCGGATATCGATTACGCAACTTCAGAAGCAAGCACTACCTATGGAATTATTGGTGTGAAAGTTTGGATCTTTAAAGGTGAAATATTGGACCTTGACGAAGCTATTTTTCCAAAGCAGCAGCCAGCGTCAAGTTAAGCGAAAGTAGAATAGAGGAAGAACTACGTGTTACAACCTAAGCGCACAAAATTTCGCAAGATGATGAAGGGACGTAATCGAGGTCTAGCTCATCGAGGCAGCAAGGTGGATTTTGGTGAGTATGGCCTTAAAGCCATTTCGCGTGGTCGTTTGACGGCACGTCAAATTGAAGCAGCTCGACGTGCAATGACACGTCATATTAAGCGAGGTGGGAAAGTCTGGATTCGAGTTTTCCCAGATAAACCAATTACCCAAAAGCCTCTTGAGGTTCGTCAGGGTAAGGGCAAAGGCAATGTTGAATATTGGGTAGCTCAAATTCAGCCGGGCCGAATCATGTTTGAAATCGAAGGTGTAGATGAGGTGGTAGCGCGAGAAGCATTTTCATTGGCTTCTGCAAAACTACCATTCGCAACATCTTTCGTAAGGCGCACAGTAATGTAAAAACTTGTTCTTAACTTTGATGAACATAGTTTTAAGATCCCTTTAGGTAATGTAATGAAAGCGGAAGAAATAAGAGACAAGACAGTAGAAGAATTGCAGTCACAACTGCAGGAACTTTATAAGGATCAGTTTAATAATCGTATGCAAAATAGCATGGGTCAACTTGGTCAAAATCATCTTGTCAAAGAAGTGCGAAAGGACATAGCAAGAATTAAGACAATTATTTCTGAAAAGAAGAATTCAGAGACAGAACATGAGAAGAGTGAAACTTAATTATGCCGGACACTGAAACTAAAGAGAGCCAAGCTAGTACAGGCGGTCAAAAAGAGCGGTCGCGTACAGCGACGGGTAGGGTTGTGTCTAACAAAATGGATAAATCTATCGTTGTGCTCATAGAGCGGCGTGTTAAACACCCTGTTTATGGGAAAATCATTAAGCGCTCAACAAAAATTCATGCCCACGATCCGAATAACGATTGTTTGCCAGGGGATGAGGTAACGATTAAAGAAGTTCGTCCAATATCAAAAACTAAGAGTTGGTCTCTAGTTTCAATTGATGAGCGGGCAACACAGGTTTAATTAGGAATTTGGTTTTGTATTTGCTAAGCAAGTACAAGTTGGAGTGAATCGATGATTCAAGTGCAGTCTTACTTAGACGTCGCAGACAATAGCGGCGCCAGACGCGTAATGTGTATCAAAGTGCTAGGTGGTTCTCACCGACGTTATGCGCGTATTGGTGACATTATTAAAGTTACTGTTAAGGAAGCGATTCCTAGAGGCAAAGTTAAGAAAGGTCAGGTATTGACTGCCTTGGTGGTAAGAACGAAGAAAGGCGTGCGTCGCGGTGATGGTTCCTTAATTCGATTCGATGATAATGCAGCAATCTTGTTAAACAATCAGGAAGCACCAATTGGTACACGAGTATTTGGGCCAGTAACACGTGAACTTCGAAATGAGAAGTTCATGCGAATAATTTCACTGGCTCCTGAAGTTCTATAAAGAATTAAGTGAGAAGTAGCGAGCGCAAGCGAGAGAATAGATGAATAAGTTAAAGCGTGATGATGAAGTAATAGTAGTCACAGGAAAGGACAAAGGTAAGCGCGGAACTGTTTCTCAGATAGCAGGAGACCGAGTAGTTGTAGCTGGTGTAAATATGGTCAAGCGACACACTAAGCCAAATCCTAACGCAGGCGTACAAGGCGGCATAATGGAAAAGGAAGCAGCACTGCATGTCTCTAATGTCGCGATTTTTAACCCAGAAACTAATACGGCTGACCGAGTTGGGATTCAGATAGACGAAGATGGCAATAAGCAGCGCATCTTTAAGTCCAACGGTCAGGTTATAGATTAAGAGACGATCATGGCTCAGTTTAAAGATTATTATCATAAAGAAGTCGTGCCCGTATTAGCGAAACAATTTAGTTTCACTAATACAATGCGTGTGCCCAAGATTACAAAAGTTGTTCTCAATATGGGCGTGGGTGAAGCGGTATCTGATAAGAAAATATTAGAGAACGCTACAAATGACCTGCAGATGATTAGTGGTCAAAAAGTAGTAATTACGAAGGCTCGTAAAAGTATTGCTGGTTTTAAGATTCGTGAAGGTTGGCCAATTGGTTGTAAAGTTACTTTACGCGGTGAGCGTATGTATGAGTTTCTAGAAAGACTCGTCAGTATTGCGATTCCAAGAATTAGAGATTTTCGCGGTTTGAGCCCAAAGTCATTTGATGGGCGTGGTAATTTTGCGATGGGTGTAAATGAACAGATCATTTTTCCTGAAATTGATTATGACAAGATTGATACTTTGCGCGGTCTTGACATTACTATTACTACTACAGCTCAGAATGATGATGAAGGTCGTGCATTACTCACTGCAATGCGATTTCCTTTTCGTGGTATGGGTCCTGATGTAGAGGAAAATGCTTCTACAAATAAAGAATTCGTAGAAGAGGTAGCTGAAGAAGCGCCAGTTGCAGAATCCGAGGAAACTGGCGCTGAAGAAACAGCAGCGGAAACTGAAAAAACTGAAGAGGCGCCAGCACAAGAAGCTGCTGATAACTCATCTGAAGAAAATAAAGAGGAACCATAGTATGGCTAAAGCATCTATGATAGCCAGGGAAGAAAAGCGATCCAGAACTGTTGCTAAATATGCTGAAAAGCGAGCAGCTTTGCGAGCTGTTCTCAGGGATGCAAACGTATCTGATGATGAAAAATGGGCGGCGCAAGTGAAGTTACAAAAACTTCCTAGAGATGCAAGCCCAATTAGGCAGCAACGCCGCTGCCGAATCACTGGCCGCCCACATGGTGTTTATCGAAAATTTGGTCTTTGTAGAAACAAATTACGTGAAGCTGCGATGCGCGGCGATGTGCCTGGTTTAACCAAGGCAAGTTGGTAGATGGGAGTAGAAATATGAGTATGTCAGACCCAATTGCAGATTTCTTAACTCGCATTCGTAATGCGCAAATGGCGCAAATGCCGCTTGTCAGTAGTCCTTCATCAAAAATTAAATTGGCTATTAGCAAAGTGCTGCAAGACGAAGGCTATATTAACGGTTATGAGGTTAATAACGAAGGCGGCAAGTCAGTCATTAATGTTGATCTTAAATATTTCCAAGGCAAACCTGTCATTGAAGAAATTAAACGAGTTAGTCGACCCGGCCTCCGCAATTACAAAGGGAAAGAAGATATACCGAAGAATCGAGCTGGTCTTGGTATTGCGATACTGACAACTAATCAAGGACTAATGACTGATAAACAGGCTGATGCTGCCGGAGTTGGCGGTGAGGTACTTTGTACTGTTTTTTAACACAGTGCTAACTAAGAAAGAGTAACGAGAAGATGTCTAGAATTGCAAACGTACCAGTGGCTATCCCTAAGGGTGTTGAAACATCATTAAGTGATAGCAAAATCTCTGTTAAAGGGTCGAAAGGTAATTTAAACCTTGCGCTCCATAACTTGGTTGCTGTTGCACAAGATGGTGAAGAGCTTAAGGTTTCTGCTAGAAACACATCGCGAGAAGCAGGCGCGATGGCAGGAACTTTTCGCTCATTGATAAATAATATGTTTTTAGGTGTAACTGAAGGGTTTCAAAAGAAACTAGAATTGCAAGGTGTTGGCTATCGCGCTAAGGCGGGCGGCAAGTCAGTTAATTTGACTGTAGGCTACTCGCATCCCATAGACTACAAATTGCCAGATGGTGTGACTGCTGAAACTCCATCCCAAACCGAAATTGTAATTTCTGGTGCGGATAAGCAATTAGTAGGGCAGGTTGCTGCTGAAATCAGAAAATTCCGACCACCTGAGCCTTATAAAGGGAAAGGTATTCGCTACGCTGATGAGCGTGTTTTTAGAAAAGAAGCGAAGAAAAAATAGGTTATAAAGATGAGTGTTAAAAAGACAGCTCGCTTAAGAAGAGCAAAACGAGCAAGAGCAAAGATTAGTGAGCTGCGAATTAATCGCCTCTGTGTATATCGTTCGCCTCGACACATCTATGCGCAGATTATTTCGCCAACTGGCAATGTAGTTATAGCAAGTGCTTCCACTGTTGAGAAAGACAGTAAGAAAGGAGCTACTGGCAATATTGAGGCGGCGGTTAAGATTGGTACATTAATAGCTGAGCGGGCTAAAAAAGCAGGTATCGAAGAAGTAGCCTTTGATCGCTCTGGTTATGCCTATCACGGAAGAGTAAAAGCATTAGCTGATGCTGCGCGTGAAGGCGGATTGCAATTCTAAGGAATTAAAAATATGGCATTTAAAGACGAGCCAGGTAAAAACAACGAAGAGGGCATGCAAGAGAAACTTATTCAAGTTAATCGTGTAGCCAAAGTCGTAAAAGGTGGCCGAATATTTGGTTTTACTGCTCTAACAGCAGTTGGCGATGGTAACGGTCGTGTGGGGTTTGGTCGTGGTAAGGCCCGTGAAGTGCCTTTGGCAATTCAGAAAGCGATGGAATCAGCTAGACGCAATATGATCACTGTGAATTTGGATGGGAATACCCTGCAATACCCAATTAAGTCTCGCCATGGCGCTTCAAAAGTTTATATGCAGCCTGCTTCTGAAGGTACTGGTGTAATTGCCGGCGGAGCAATGAGGTCGATTTTGGAATTAGCCGGTGTTCAGAACGTATTAGCTAAGTGTTATGGCTCTACAAATCCGGTAAACGTGGTTCACGCTACATTTAAGGGCCTTCGCGATATGCGTTCGCCAGAAGATATAGCAGCAAAACGCGGAAAAGCTCTAGAAGAAGTAGCAGGCTAGCCGGAAAAGGATTAGAACGATGGCAAAAAAGAAGACTGTCAAAGTTGTTTTAGTGAAAAGTCCAATTGGCATTTTGCCGAAGCACAAGCTTTGTTTGAAAGGGCTTGGTCTTAGACGTATGCGCCAATCTGTAGAAGTAGAAGATACGCCTGCGGTGCGCGGCATGATCAATAAAGTTAACTATATGTTAGCTATTGAAGGTGAGAGTTAGTCATGGAACTTAATACATTAAGCCCAGCTATGGGCAGTACCAGAGCAAAAAAGCGTGTTGGTCGAGGTATAGGTAGTGGCTCGGGAAAAACCTGCGGAACAGGACATAAAGGTCAAAAATCTCGCAGTGGTGGTTCGGTAAAGCCCGGATTTGAAGGTGGACAAATGCCTTTGCAAATGCGATTACCGAAGTTTGGTTTTAGCTCAAGGGTAGGTCGTATTACTGCAGAAGTTCGGACTTCAGAGTTGAATAAAGTAGATGGCGGCTTAATATCTATTGAGAGTTTACGTAAAGCGCGAGTTATTACCGCAAATATTAAGCGCGTTAAAGTCATGCTTTCAGGTGAAGTAGTAAAGAAATTCACTGTAGAGGGTGTTGGTGTTTCTAAAGGTGCAAAAGAAGCTATTGAAAAAGCTGGCGGCAAAGTTATTGAAGTAAAAGCCACTGAACCTACTAAGAAAACCGAACCAGAAGCTAAAGCAAAGAAGGTGACGAAAAAAGTAAAAATAGCAGACGCAAAAGAAGCAGCAACTGTTGAGGAAAGTTCCGCAGATAAAGCATCTGATGGCGAAGGTAAAGCTGACAAAGAATAAGTAATTGACTAATTAGTGATACTAAAACTTAAATATGGCAAATAAACCTAACATCAACCCAGAAAATATCGGCGCCGGCCTTGGCGAGCTGAAGTCGCGACTATTATTCTTGTTGTTTGCTATTTTCGTTTATCGAGTTGGTACACATATTCCTGTGCCGGGGATTGATCCCTTGCAGCTACAGGCTTTTTTCCAACAAAACGAAGGCACCTTTGCTGGCATGTTTAATATGTTTTCTGGTGGTGCCTTGGAGCGGATGAGTATTGTCGCCCTTGGGATCATGCCGTACATCTCCGCATCGATCATCATGCAATTGCTGACAGCAGTAAGTCCGCAATTAGAGCAGCTAAAGAAAGAAGGAGAGTCCGGTCGTCGGAAGATTACTCAGTACACCCGTTATGGTGCGTTAGTACTAGCAACAGTGCAGGGAACAGGTATGACAGTTGGTTTGTTGTCGCCGATGGCTTATAGCCCAGGCATAGCATTTAATTTGACAGCAATTATTTCGCTGGTTACAGGTGCTATGTTTCTCATGTGGTTAGGCGAACAGATTACAGAAAAAGGTATAGGCAATGGTATATCTATGCTTATCTTTGCAGGTATCGTTGCTGGATTTCCCGCTGCTGTGGGCACATCTCTAACCCAGGCCTATGAAGGACAAATTAGTGGTGTACTGCTGTTGGTCGTTGCGCTTATCGCGGTTGGTGTTGTTGCTGGTATCGTTTATGTAGAGAGGGCACAACGGCGTATTACGGTTAATTATGCGAAACGTCAACAGGGCCGCAAGATGTATCAGGCCCAGGCCAGTCATTTGCCGCTAAAGATTAATATGGCTGGGGTAATTCCAGCAATTTTTGCTAGCTCAATCTTATTGTTTCCAGCCTCATTGGGGCAGTGGTTCGGTCAATCGGAAGGCTCCGAATGGTTACAAGATCTTGCTCTACTCATAGGTCCAGGCCAGCCACTTTACATAATAATTTTTAGCGCAATGATTATATTTTTCTGCTTCTTTTATACCGCGTTAGTTTTTAATCCACGTGATGTTGCAGAGAACTTGAAGCGTTCTGGTGCATTTATTCCAGGTATACGTCCGGGAGAACAAACTGCTAAATATATTGATGGGGTCATTACCCGCTTAACAATGTTTGGGGCGATATACATTACGCTAGTTTGTTTGCTACCAAATTTCATGCAGATGCTGGCAAATGTGCCATTTAATTTAGGTGGGACTGCGTTACTTATTTCCGTTGTGGTTACTATGGATTTCTGGTCCCAAGTGCAATCCCACTTGATGTCTCATCAATATGATTCACTTATGAAGAAATCAAAATTAGGCAGCTACGGCAGTAGTGGTATTTAAGCATAGATTTTAAATCTGTCGCTGGCAGGAGAAAGAAAATGAAAGTTAGAGCTTCAGTGAAAAAGATTTGCCGTAACTGTAAAGTCATACGACGTAATGGTTCGGTTCGGGTTATTTGTAGTGCAGAGCCTCGACATAAGCAACGTCAAGGTTAACGCGGAAAAGAGAATGGAGTAAATCTATGGCACGTATTGCCGGGGTTAACATACCAGACCATAAGCACATCGTGATTTCGTTAAGTTACGTATATGGCATTGGTGCAACTATTGCAAAAAATATTTGTGATACAACTGGTATTGAACCCTCAACTAAAGTTTCTGAGTTGAGTCCAGAACAGCTCGACGGTATTAGAGCTGAAGTAGCGAAAGTCCCTACTGAAGGTGATTTGCGTCGCGAAGTCTCAATGAATATTAAGCGCTTGATGGATCTAGGTTGTAACCGAGGCATCCGTCACCGTCGATCTTTGCCTGTAAGAGGGCAACGGACTAAAACGAATGCACGGACTCGTAAGGGGCCGCGCAAACCAATTAGAAAATAAATATGCGTTCACACGAATGATGGGCTAGCTAAGCCGTCAGGAGTATTTGGGAAAGAACATGGCCACACCAAAAGCAACGACAAAGAAGAAAACACGTACCCCTGTTATTGACGGGATTGCGTTTATACACGCTTCTTTTAATAACACCATTATTACGATTACAGATCGTCAAGGTAACGCTCTTGCCTGGGCAACAGCTGGTGGATCTGGCTTTAGAGGCTCTAGAAAGAGTACTCCATTCGCGGCGCAGGTTGCAGCTGAGAAAGCAGGTAAACAAGCGATTGAATTATATGGCCTTAAGAGTTTGGATGTAAAAGTAAACGGACCTGGTCCGGGTCGCGAGTCAGCAGTTCGCGCACTAAATTCCTGTGGACTAAAGGTTGGTAATATCACTGATGTTACTCCAATTCCACACAACGGTTGCCGTCCGCCTAAGAAGCGGCGTGTTTAAACTAGGAGAGAAAGTATGGCCCGTTATTTAGGCCCCAAGTGTAAGCTATCTCGTCGTGAAGGTACGGATCTGTTCTTAAAGAGCGGTGTTCGTCCTATAGACAGTAAGTGTAAGACCGATGTCATTCCTGGACAACATGGTCAGCGACGTGGTCGCCTTTCCGACTATGGGGTTCAGCTTCGAGAGAAACAAAAAGTTCGCCGTATTTATGGGGTACTTGAAAAACAATTTCGCGGTTACTACAAAGAAGCTGCGCGACTTAAAGGCGCTACAGGTGAAAATCTCTTGCAGCTACTTGAATGTCGATTAGATAACGTTGTTTATCGTATGGGTTTTGGATCAACTCGCGCTGAGTCACGCCAACTTGTATCGCATAAATCGATTTGCGTAAACGGCGTAGTGGTAAATATTCCTTCTTACCAAATCTCTGAAGGTGATGTTGTTACGGTTCGAGGAAAATCCAAGGAACAACTAAGAATTAAATCTGCATTGGAATTAGCAGCTCAACGTTCGGAAATAGATTGGGTATCGGTTGATTCATCAAAGATGGAAGGTCAGTTTGCTCGTAAACCAGATCGAACTGATTTGCCTTCTGAAATTAATGAAAGCTTGATCGTCGAACTTTATTCCAAGTAGTGACTTAATCACACAAAGGGTGGATTACATGCAAATTTCTTTATCAGACTTCTTAACACCACAAGTGATACAGGTTGATGAATTCGACAAGTGTCATTCTAAAGTGGTTTTAGAGCCCCTTGAGCGGGGTTTTGGGCACACCTTGGGCAATGCATTGCGCCGGATCCTTCTGTCATCAATGCCTGGTTGCGCCATAGAAGAAGTTGAAATCGATGGTGTTGTTCATGAATACAGCACAATTGAAGGTGTTCGTGAGGATGTTATTGAGATTCTTCTAAATCTGAAAGGTGTGGCGGTTGTATTGAATAACAATGATGAAGCCATACTAACTCTTTCGAAAAAAGGTTCGGGAACTGTTACTGCTGGAGATATTGCTGAAGATCACGACGTTGAAATCGTGAATCCTGATCATGTGATAGCTCATCTGAATACTAATGGTGAACTAAACATGCGCCTCACAGTTCGCAAGGGTAGGGGCTATTCTCCCGCCGATAGCCGGGTAGGGGAAGAAGATGAAACCCGGTCTGTGGGTAAGCTCCTATTGGATGCTTCTTATAGCCCAATTATGAGAGTTTCATATTCAGTTGAAAACGCTCGTGTGGAGCAGCGCACTGATTTGGACAAGTTGATTATTGATCTTGAAACTAACGGCACTATTGATCCAGAAGAATCTATCCGCAGGGCGGCTACCATCCTTCAGCATCAGTTGAGTGTATTTGTTGATCTTCAGAGCGAGATTATTGCTGAGCCTGAAGAACACGAAGACGAAATAGATCCTATTCTTTTAAGACCAGTTGATGATCTCGAACTTACGGTTCGATCAGCAAACTGTTTGAAAGCGGAAGACATCTACTATATCGGTGATCTTATACAGCGCACAGAAGTAGAGTTGTTGAAGACTCCAAATCTAGGTAAGAAGTCTCTAACTGAAATCAAAGATGTTTTGGCTACTCGCGGTCTTTCTCTAGGCTTGCGCCTAGAGAATTGGCCTCCATCAAGCCTTAAATCTGATGATCGAGCAGCTTAGTCAGAGGAAGATAAAGGTATAATCTTATGCGCCATCGACAAAGCGGTCGCCAACTAAACAGAAATAGTTCGCACCGATCAGCTATGTTTCGGAACATGACTACGTCATTGGTCGAACATGAAATAATTAAAACTACTCTGATAAAAGCGAAAGAGTTACGTTCTGTGGCAGAGCCTTTAATTACTCTTGCCAAGAAGGATTCAGTCGCAAATCGCCGGTTAGCTTTTAATCGAACTCGCAGTAAAGCCACCGTGGGTAAATTATTCACTGAACTAGGTCCGCGCTATGTAGATCGCCCTGGTGGTTATATTCGTATCCTTAAATGTGGTGAAAGGACAGGTGACAAAGCACCTATGGCTTACGTTGAGCTTGTGGATCGTCCACTTCATACCAGCAATGATTTAAATGAAGAAGTCGAAACAGTAGCCGAAGTAGATGATGAATAAATTCTCGATCTTACTTTAGCATTTCAAAAACCCGACTACTTGCAACTGGTCGGGTTTTTCAGTTCTAGGTCCCAGAAATTTATCACTATTCCCAAACATGCAAAAAATAACCTTAAGAGACTTCATTGAACTCCTGATTCTTTCGGCAATATGGGGCTCATCGTTTTTATTTCTTAGAATTGCAGCGCCGGTGTTTGGTCCTGTATTTTTAATAGAAATGCGAGTAGTTAGCGGATTAGTTGTAATGCTTCCTATGTGTCTATTACTCGGAAAGGTCGCTGAGCTGAAACAACATTGGAAAATGATATTTGTTGTTAGTCTCACCAATATGGCAGTTCCATTTTGCTTCTTTGCCTACTCTGCAGTTAACGCTGGAGCTGGATTGCTCTCAATACTGAATGCTACAGTGCCATTTTTTACGGCTTTGATAGCATTCATTTTTTTTCAACAAAGGCTCGCCAAACTTGGTTTTTTCGGCCTACTTGTGGGTTTTTGCGGTGTAGTTGTGTTGATGTTTGAGCCGTCGGAATCCTCGGGAATCACGAGTAATCTCGCGATTCCATCGGCGTTACTAGCTTGTGTGTTGTACGGAATTGCCTTGAATTTGGTAGCTCATAAACTTCAAGGAGTCTCTGGTGTTGCCATCACCACTGGTGGGTTGTTTTTCTCCAGTCTAATTCTTCTACCATTCGCATTAATAGAGCAACCCGAAGTGATGCCAAAAGGCTCTGTTTGGTTCAGTGTGCTGACATTAGGCGTTGTTTGTACTGGTTTTGGTTATCTACTTTTCTATCGATTAATTGCCAGAATTGGCTCCCAGCAGGCTATTATGACTACATATTTAATTCCACTTTTCAGTATCTTATGGGGAAATTTGTTTCTTGCAGAAAGTACCACGTTATTCATGGTCTTTGGCGGCATGCTGATCCTTTCCGGAGTTGGCATGACCACCGGAAGATTTCCAGGGACTACTATACTAACTAGCAGAACAAACTAAAGGACAATCAGAAATAACCAGTATCCTTGACGCAACGGCTG
>MDSV01216317.1_pt1 | contig 16557 bp, 5 predicted proteins | sample 810851 | NCBI WGS metagenome assembly MDSV01 (sample SAMN05326640, study PRJNA326480) | marine metagenome | isolation source: seawater | place: Atlantic Ocean: North East | collected 2012 | reverse complement strand
GTCGGGAGAAGAGCGCGACGCGTCGGCGTCGGCGACCTTCCTCGCGCCGCGACCGCGACCGCGCCCGCGCCCGCGCCCCCCGCCGCGCCCGCGCCCGCGCCCGCGCCCGCGCCCGCGCCCGCGCCCGAGCCCACCGTCTTGCGGGGGCGGGGATCCCGCCTCTTCGTCCGTCGGCTCCTCGTCGCGCGTCCTCGCGCGGGGCTCGCCGGCGAGCGCCGGCGCTCGCGACGGGCCCTTCTCCAAGGAGGCGTCCCTCTCCTTCCACCCGTCCTCGCGCAGCGCCTTCGCCAGCGCCTCCTCCGCCGCGGCGCGCATCACGCGCTCCACCTCCAGCGCGCTCACCGCGCGCTCCAGCTCCTCCTGCAGCGTGTCCTTGCGCCGGATCAGCATCTGGCACCGCTCGGCGGGCGACGCGACGAAGAAGCGGTTCGTGTCCGTGGGGTCCTCGTCGCGGAGCACGGCGCGCGCGCGGTCCAGCGCGGTCGTCGCCGGCGGCACGCTCGCGTCGCGGCGGTGAAGCGCGCCCTCGCGCGCGCTCTCGCGCGCAACCGCCTCCCACACCTCTTGCGTCTGCTTCGCGGAGACGGCGCCGCGTCTGTCTTGATCCCTCAGCGCCGCCTGCGACGCCCGGATTGCCGCGCTCGCGGCGGCCATCTCCGCGGCGCGCTGCAGGCGGTTGCGCTCCACCGCCGCGTCGATCTTCTCCTGGATCGTCGAGTCGTACCCGATCGGGGGGCGCTCGAGCCGTTCCGAAGGCGCGATCGCGACCGGCGCGGGGGGCCTCGGGAGGAGCGTCGGAAGCGCCCGAGGAGGCGCGACGTCGGTTTGTTTTTCCGCCGGTACCGACCGCTCTCGCGCCGGCGCCGGCTCGCGTATCTTGTAGCCCGGCGCGACCACATCATCGTACGCCCTCGCGGCGTCCGCCGCCATGCGCTGGTCCTTGAACACTGGGATCTGCAACACCTGCGCGACGGTCGCGGCGCGGAGCGCGGAGGCGGTCACGGGCGCCATCGCGCCCGCGTCGTCCCGCGGCGCCTCGGGCTTTCCTTCCGGCTTCGCCGCCGCTTTTTCTGGCTCGACACCGATTCCACTGATACCGCGCGTGTACGCGTGTTGCCGCGCGTGCATCGCCTCGAGCGCCTGCTGCGTGCTGCTCTGCGGCGTGCTTTTCTTGCGCCGTTTCGCTCCCGCCGTGGGCTCGTGCGCCTGAACGTCCTCGCCGGCGAACCGTCGCTCGACATTCTCCGAAGTCGCGGGTCCATCGCGGACTCCCAAGATCGATCCGGAAGCGCCGGCGGTTCGCCCGTCACCCGAGGGTTCAGGAACCGCGGCGGTGCCTGCTGCTGCGGGAGCTGCGCCCAGCGCGTGGTCCGTCGGCGCCTCAGCGGTCGGCGCCTCGTCGCTCATCGAGTGCGCTTCGCGATGTTAGAACAAAAACGCGTCTGCGCCGTGTGCGACGTTTCTTCCAGATCCTCAGCGCACCTGCCGGGAACTTGGACTCGCGAACGCGCGCGCGGGAGGTCGGCCCGGGGTCCGCGACGCGACGACGCCGAAGCCTACGGCGCGATCGAGGTCGCACGGGTCCGCGCGGCGCCGAGCGATACTGGGAACAGCTCGTCGAAGTCTCGGAACACTCAGTATCGCGCGCGCCAAAACGATTTGGTCGTTAATTCATTTTCTGATATGTGTGACTAGTATGGTGCGCACGTATGCACGTATACCTACATTTTTTCATGGTTCATGAACCGAGAACTGCCCTTCTGCAGCCAGGCGACGACGAGAGCTTGAGAAAACGTAACACCTCGTCGTCAGTCGAACAGCCACGACAGGCGCGTGGAGCGCGCATTCGACAGCGCGCTCGTCGGCTCTGACCGTGACGAGGCGTGGCACGATGCGTTCGCGCGTGGTGTGCCTTTTGGCGCTCCTCGTGCTCCTCGGCGCGGTGTCGCCGGCGCTCGGGGATGTCCCGGCGGACGCGGTCGGCGCGGTGGACGCGCTGGTGCTCGGCGACGATCCGCTCGACCCGTACGACGACCCGCCCGCCGCGAACGCGTTCGCGGGGGCCGCGGGCCTGGACCCCGACGAAGACGCGGACATCGGCGAGGACGAAGTCGAGGACGCGAAGACGCCCGAGGATGACGCGCCCGTGTCTAAGAACGACCCCGAGGACGCCGAGCCCGAGGACGCGCCCGAGGCGGTCCATGACGACGAGGACGAGGTGGACGATGTCGACCTCGCGGAGGAGGTTGTGGACGACCTCGACCCCCAAGACGCGGATGAGCCGAACGACGCGGAGGCGTTGGATTACGACGATCTCACGGTCGTGCCCGCGCGTGAGAAGCGCGCGGGGATGGACGAGCACCTGGACGACGACGACGACGACGAGGAGCTCGAGGGCGACGAAGCGGATCTCGACGTCGGCGATGACGAGGAGGCGCCCCGCCGCCGCGCGGGCCACCGCGAGCGCGTTTCCTCGCACCACCACAACCACCACGAGCGCGTTTCCTCGCACCACCACCACCACCACCACTCTAAATCGCCCGTGGAGGAGGTGGTGACGCGGGTGGTCGACCGCCACGCGCGGTGCGGCCCCGGCGCGAAGGTGACTGTGCCCGCGTACTACATCAGCGGCAAAGATTCCAAGAAGGCTTCGGCGCGCGTTTCGAAGGCCTTCGAGCGCGCCAAGAAGTTGACCCGCGTCGAGGCGTTCGAGGCGGATGACCCGAAACGTGCGGACGTGATCTGGACGTTCGCGAGCCTGGGCGTGATCCCCCCCTCGTCTACGCGCGTCGACCCCGACCTCGACGCGCCCATGCACGAGCGCACGGGGCGCCTGCGCAGCATCGGCGACACCGTGTCGCACCTGCGCGCCGTCGCCGCGGCGTTCGACGCCGGCGACGAGACCGCGCTGATCTTGGAGGACCGCGCGTCGAACGACTTCGAACTGAAATGGCCTGGGAAGTCTCTGGACGACTACGTCGCGAGTTTACCGAAAGACTGGAAGGTGGTGAACCTCGCGGCGTACTTCGCCGAGACGGAGGATGTGTACGAGGTGAAGTACGAGAAGGACGAGAAGACGGGCGAGAACTCCGTGCCGACGCCCGTGCTCACGTCGCAGCGCGAGGAGATGCGCCAGTGGGTCACGGCGTGGGACGAGGCGGGTCGCCCGAGCGCGATGCCCCGCCCGTACCGCGTCGCGCCGGACGCGCGCCTCGCCGGCATCGAGGGCGGCGTCGCCGCGCACCGCGGGAGCTCGGCGTGGCTTCTGAATCGAGACGGGATGCGCGAGATCCTGCGCGCCTACCGCCGGCCGGACGGGTCCATGCACCTGGACGCGGCGACGTGCACGGAGTACGACGCGTGCGTCATCTCGGAGGTGTTCCGGGACAAAGGCGGGATCTACGAGGCCACCCCCCCTCTGTTCGTGGAGAAGCCTGGCCCGGAGCAGCTCCGCAGGTATGATACCGGACCGGACGTCAACGACGTGCTCGAGACGTTCCGCGACTTCGTCGGCGACTGGCTTGGGTTCATCGCCGGCGATAAGAACGGCTTCCTGGAGCACGCCGAGGGCAGCGCGCGGTCGAAGATGATCGCGAACGACAAGAGCGAGAGCGCCGCCGCGGCCGCCGCGCTCGGGTCGTCCGCGAAGGAAGAAACGGATTCGGCGGCGGATTTGTCCGCGTCGCGCGAGCGGCGCGTGGTCGAGGCGGCGGCGATCGCCGCCGGCGCCGCTGCGGACGAGGTGACGTACGGCTTCGTCGCGGAGGCTGATCCCACCGCCGAGGAGAAGGCTGCGGCCGAGCTCGCGGCGAAGAAGCAGAAAGCGGAGGCGGAGGTCAAGGCGACGCTGCAGAAGGCGAAGGAGGACGCCGAGGCGGCGACCGGGGGCATCGACTGGAAGGCGATGCGTAACGTGAATGACGACGAGGAGGCGTTTTACGGGACGTACGACCGCGCGAAGATGAAGCCCAAGGAGTACAAGTACCTGGACGAGTCCGCGCCCATGTACGAGTCCATCGAAGAGGCGGACGCCGCGTTCGAGGCGGCGCAGAAGCAGAAGGAGGCGGACGAGAAGGAGCGCGCCGCCGAGGCGGCGGCAGGGCGCGAGGCGAAGACGCGGGCGGAGAAGCGCGCGGAGGCTGGCGACGGGCACTGGCACTCCAAGCGCGGCCGCGGGGGCGTGCCCTTGGCCGAGGCGCTGAGCGCGAAGAAGCTCGACACCGAGGTGGGTGCCATCGGCATGCGGCCGGTCAGGCACCACATCCATTTCGACGACGAGCCCGAGCCCGAGGCGGGCGCGAAGACGCCCGCGAAGACGCCGAAAGACGCCGCGAAGCCGACGCGGCGCGGCGCGGATCGTCGTCGCGCCGCGTCGACGAAGGCGACGCGAGACGGCGTCTCGCCGAAGGCTTCGAAGGCTTCGAAGGCTTCCTTCGAGGACTCGCTCGGGGTCACCTCGGTGGTAGATAAGGACGGATACGAGTGTTTCTCGCCCGCCCCGGCCGTCCCGGCGAAGGCGAAGCTGGGTGCGTTCGACCCGGAACACCCCGGGGACCCCGGGTTCGGGTTCGACGTCTTCCGCGAGCTCCGCGCGCGGGACGAGGCGCGCCGGCTCGCCGCGCTGGGCGCGGCGGAGCGCGACGCGGGCGCCTCTCGCGCGCGCGGGGGGCTGCTCGCCGCGGGCGGCGCGGCGGTGGTCGCCGGCGCGTTCGCGGTGAAGAGGCGCGCGAGACGGCGGGACGCGAGCGACGCCGAGCGCTTGCCCCTGATCGCGGACGGAGTGTGAGGATCGCGCGCAGGACCCGTACAAGTACTGCGTATCTATGAATAGCGCGTTTTTTTTTTCGGCATTGATGAAGATTCGCCACCCAAAGCAATCAGTCGCGACAATCGCGAAAAGATTCGACAACGAGAGACGGAGAGCGACTCTCCTTTTTCGCGCCCCGAAAGAATATCGCCGCGGTTGCCGCGTGACGACGACGGCAACGGGCGGGGTTTGCGCGGGCGCCTCCGCCCGCGCGACTGCATACCGAGCAGCGCGCGAGTCACGAAAGCGACTTCGCGCGGGGGTGTCTTCGATTGGCGCGGGGGGCGCGTCGGAGGGGTAGGCCCGCGGACGCGTGCGGCCGCGGCTGTGGGTGCGGCGCGCCGGTTCGGGGCCGTCCCACAATCGGCGCGCGCGAGGGTTTCTCGATCGCGTCGACGCTCGGGGTTGGGCGCGCGGGGCGACGGGCGGGATGTGGCGTTCGGTGAAACGCGCGGCCGAGGCGGCCGCCCGCTCGGCCGGCCGCGGGTCCGCGGCGAGTTCCTCGCGCGCGAGCGCGCCGGAGGCGCGCGCGTCCGCGATCGCGCGTGTCGCGCGTGACGGCGCCAAGGGCTCTGGCAAAAACGCGACGAGCAGAGGATCGCGGGACCCCGCGCCCTCGTCTTCGAAACAAAACCCGGCGTCGCGCGGTCGCCACGACGCGTCGACGCGCCACGACCGCCCGATACACGAGCGGTGCGTCGATCGACCGGGCGCGTCGAAGGCCAAGACGGGGACGCGCGACCAGCGGCGACGAAACATGCACGCCGAGGGGCTGGTGCGCCTGCGGCACATGTGGGAGCTGGAGCTGGCGGCGGAGGCGGCGCGGCGCGCGAGCCCCGCCACCGCGCTGGAGATGATCAGCGCGCTGAGGCGCGCGGGCGTGCCCTGGAGCGAGATCGTCGCGCAGAGGGCGATCCACGAGGGGGTCATGCGCGGGGCGGAGGGGATCCGGAGCGCCGTCGCCCACGCGGCGGCGGCGGCGGCGGCGCCGGCGGCGCGCGCCGCCGTGAGCTTCGCGGCGTCCGCGCGTGGGATGGTCCCGACGCTGGCGCTGCGGCACGCGGGCGGGTCCTGGTCGGACGTGATGACGCACCCCGCGTTCAGGTTCCTGGGCAGGGAAAGACACGAGGTGATGAAGGCGCTGTTTGTTTCCGGCCCGGTGGCACCGGCGGCGACGCGACAGACGCAGCGCGTCGCGCCGCTCCCGCTCCCGCTTCCGGCGCGCTCCGGCCCTCGGTTCCCGGAGCTGCGCGAGGAGCTCGTGACGTTCATATCCTCGTCCGCGGCGCTGCGGCACGCGGGGTGCTCGTGGCTGGACGTCGCGCGCCACGCCTCGTTCCACGCGTGCGTGCGCGCGCGCGTCTTGGCGGGGGGCTACTCGGTGTACCTGGCGACGTTCGTGAAGCACCCGTTCGTCACCGCCGTCGCCACGTCGGTGACCAAGTGCGTGGCGAGCGACGTGTTCGTGCAGAAGGCGGTGGAGGGAAGGGAGGAGCTCGACCTCAAGCGCGTGTTCTGCTTCTTCACGCTCGGATTCACGTACGTGGGCGCGTTCCAGTACGGCTTGTACAACCGCCTGATGAAGCCCGCGGGCGCGGCGCTGGCCAAACGCGCGGGCGTCGGCGCGTCGGTGGGATTCCTGGTCGCCGTCGACCAGTTCCTGGTCTGCCCTCTGTTCTACCTGCCCGCGTTCTTCGGCCTGAAGGCGTGGGCGGGCGGCGAGTGCGACGCGCGCGCGGTGCCCGCGCGGATGGCGGCGGAGAGCGGGGAGGCGCTCGCCGCCGGCGCGCGCGCCGCGCGGCGCGCCTGGCGCGGCGAGCCTTTCCTCGCGCCGCCTTCTTCGGGCGGCCGGGGTGACGACGCCTCGGCCGACGACGACAAAGGCGGGTGGCGCACCCTCGTGGCGCTGTGGGCGTACTGGGTGCCGGCGCAGGCGGTCAACTTCTGGGTCGTGCCGCGCCACCTCACGATCCCCTTCATGAACGTCATGGGCTTCGGCTGGAACGGGATCATGTCCGCGATGAACGGCGCGAAGCTCGAGGGCGCCGCCGCGAGCGCCGAGCGGACGCGCGCGATCGCGCCCGCGACGGAGGCGCACCCGGCGGACGAGACCTCGGGCGTGCGCGCGCTCGCACTCGCGTCCGGCGACGCGCTCGCCATCGCCACCTTCGGCGTCGCCGAGGGGATGGTCGAGACCCCCGCGGCGAGCGAGTGAGCGAAAAAAGGCGCGCGACGACGACGGCGCCGCGTTCTCTCGGACGCCGCGTCCCGACGAAGGGCGCACGAAGCCGAGACGAATCGCGACCGTCCGAAGCCCGAAACCGACGCGACGCGACCGGGAGACGCGCACGCGTATGACCCATAGATTCTTTTCATTGCATTGTACACTACGCGTTTCGAGAGCGACTCGTCGTCGCGGACCGCGCGCTTTTTTTTTTCGCGCGCCGTTTTTTATTTTGGCTTCGTCGCGCCGACGCGCTTCGTTCGCGCGCGTGTCTACTGCCTACCTTTACCGCTCCCGCGCCTCACGGCGTCCGCGGCGTCCCACCCAGCGAGCCGCTCGACGTTCCCGAAACGCAGGCGCTCGAAGTACGACGCGCCCGGCGGCGCCGAAGGCTTCGCGGCGGCCGGGCGCGCGTTTCGCGAAACCGCCGCGCTCGCGGGGGACTCGGTCTGCGTCTCCGTCGCGGGGGACTCGGTCGGCTGGCTTTTTTTTTTCGCCGCCGCGTTCGGTTCGCCGCGCCACTCGTCGAGCGCCTCGGCGAACGCCCGACGGTTGGCAGCTTCGTCGAAGGTGCCGTCCAGCAGAGACCCGCCCGCCGAGACTCGAGAACGCGCGGCGTTTTCTTTCTCCGTCTCCGACGCCGGCGCGTCGGTTCGTGTTTCCGTCCCGCCGCCGCGCCACTCGCGCAGCGCCTCCGCGAACGCCGCGCGGTTCGCCGCCTCGTCCAACGCGCCTTCCAGCAGAGAAGGCGTCTCGATCGCGACGACCGCGGCGTCGTGGTGGTCGTCGTCGCCGAACGTCATCGCCTCGGCGTCGCCGGCGCGGCGGAACGCGCGTCCGCCAGCGGGCTCGGGGTCGCCCATGGGCTCGATCATGTCGTTCGCGTCGGGGTGCCACCCGTCCACGAGCCGCGCGCTCGGAGGGAGGCCGCTCAGGCCGCTCGCGCGCGCGCTCAGCACCCGCCGCGCGGAGCCGGGCCGCGAGCCGGGCCGCGCCGCGGGGGGCCGCGGCGCCGGACGCGTGACGGCGTCGGAAAGGATCGCGCCATCTGGCGCGCCCTCGCGGGCCCACCGCGCGTTCCCGCGCAGAGGGGGGGCGTACACCGAGTTCGTCGCGCGCACCACCACGTGCTCCACGCGCGGGCTCTGCGGGCCGGACGACGAAGCGGACCCGGGCCGCGATCGCGCCGACGCGGCGAACGCCGAGACGACGACGCTTTTGTCGAGGGGATCCAAGACGCGTCTCCCCGAGCGGCTTCGCGCGCGTCCGGTGGTGACCGCGGCGATCGCGGCGGCTCGGTCCGAGGCTGCGGCTCGGTCTTTCGCCCTCTGGATGCGTTCCAGCTCCTCCGCGGTGAGCTCGCGCAGCTTCAAGCCTCCATCCCGCGACCGAAGCGTCGTGGGCTTGCTCGAGCTCCAGATGCGTCCCCCGTTCGCCTCCATTGCGCTGTGCACCTCGGTCCGCGCCGTCCGCTCCTTGGCTACGACTGACCTAAGCTCGCGCAGCTTCGCCTGCATCGCCGCCTCGTCCACGGGTGCGACGCGCGCGCGCGCGCCGCGCACGCCCAGGCCGCCGAGCGCCCCCTCCGGGCCTCCGCGGCGCGCCATGGCAGTGCGTCACGACCCGGCGAGGGGACTCTTCGCGTCGGTTGACTCATCTGACGGATGGAAACATCGGGACGGCGGACGGGCACCAGAAAACGCGCGCGGCGGCGTCGGTTTCGCGAGAGGCGGGTGATCTTCGCGAGCGGCGGCGGCGCTCGATACGAAACGCGCGACGCTCTCTTATTACGCACACTACCCGCCTTTCGCGGCGCGCGCGAACCACATCGCTGTTGTGCCTTCACGACAGGCTCGCGTTCATCACAGCGTCTTCATGTCCTTGAGCTCGGGCGTTCGCCCGTCGCCGGTGGTTATGGTGTCCTTGAAGGTGCCTCCGCCGGGCACCATCGGCAAGACGTGCTCCTGGTGCGGGAACATGACGTCCAACAGGTACGGGCCGTCGTGGTCGAGCATGCGCTGGATGGCGGGCTTCAGGTCCTCCTTGCGCACGACCCGCTCGGCGGGCACGCGGAAGCCCTCGCAGATCTTGACAAAGTCGGGGAAGATGTCCGCCTCGTCTTTCGTCTCGTGGTACTCCACATCCGGCGAGCCGAGGTAGGTGTGCCCGCGGTTGGCGCCGTAGAAGCGATCCTCCCACTGCACCACCATCCCGAGGTGCTGGTTGTTCAGGATGAACATCTTCACCGGGAGGTTCTCCGCGTGCAGCGTCGCGAGCTCCTGGATGTTCATCACGAACGACCCGTCGCCGTCGATGTCCACCACCACGGCGTCCGGCCGCGCCGCCGCCGCGCCGATGGCCGCCGGGAGGCCGAACCCCATCGACCCCAAACCGCCGGACGTGAGCCAGTTCCGCGGCTCGTCAAACTTGTAGTGCTGCGCCGCCCACATCTGGTGCTGCCCGACGCCGGTCGAGACGACAGCCTTGCCCTGCGTCATCTCGCACAGCAGCTCCACCGCGTACTGTGGGACGATGTAGTCCGAGGTGTCCGCGTACGCGAAGGGGAACTTCTCGCGTTGCGCGCCGATGTCGGCGACCCAGTCGGAAAAGTCAAACGTCGCGCCGTCCGCGCGAATCAAGCCGTTGAGCGTGCGCAGCGCGGGCTTGATGTTGGAGAAGATGGCGGCGTGCGCGTGCTTATTCTTGCCAATCTCCGCGGGGTCGATGTCGATGTGCACGATGGACGCGCGCGACGCGAACGCCTCCAGCTTGCCGGTGACGCGGTCGTCGAATCGCACGCCGAAGGCGAGCAGCAGATCGGAGCTGTCGATGGCGTAGTTGGCGTACACCGCGCCGTGCATGCCGAGCATGTCCAGCGAGAGCTCGTCCGAGGCGGGGTAGCACCCGAGGCCCATCAGGGTGTTGGTGATGGGGATGCCCGTGCGCTCGATGAACTCCTTGAGCTCGGGCGCCGCGTCCAGGCAGCCGCCGCCCGCGTACACCACCGGCTTCTTGGCGCTCTTGAGCATGTCCAGCACCTGCTGCATCTGCGGCGCGGTGGGGGGGCCGGGCAGGCGCGAGAGGTAGCCGTTCAGCGACACCTTCGGGCCCCAGTACGGCACGGACAACTGCTGCTGCACATCCTTGGGGATGTCGATGAGCACCGGGCCGGGGCGGCCGCTGGAGGCGAGGAAGAACGCCTCGCGCACCACGCGCGGGATGTCCTCCACGTTCATCACCAGATAGTTGTGCTTGGTGATCTGGCGCGTGATCTCCACGGTGGGCGTCTCTTGGAAGGCGTCCGTGCCGATCATGCGCCGCGGAACCTGCCCGGTGATCGCCACCATGGGCACGGAGTCCAGCAGCGCGTCCGCGAGGCCGGTCACCAGGTTCGTGGCGCCCGGGCCGGACGTCGCCACGCACACCCCGACGCGGCCGGTGCACTTGGCGTACCCCTCCGCGGCGAACACCTCGCCCTGCTCGTGGCGGCACAGCACGTTGCGCACGCCCGTCTTGCTCTTCGTCAGGCTCTGGTGGATCTCCATCGAGGCGCCACCGGGGTAGGCGAACACGCAGTCCACGCCCTCGCGCTCCAACGCTTCCACCAAAATGTCTGCGCCCTTGCGCGGCTCGTCGTCGCCGAAGCGCGACTGGAAACCAGCCACCGGTCTCTGCGACGCGAGATCCTGCATCTGCGCCGCCGTGAGCTCCGTCTCCGTGAACACGGAGGGGTCCACGCCGGGCTGCGAGCGGGAACGAGCGGGAACGAGCGTCGCGGGTGTGAGCGCGCGTCAGAGTCACGCGCGCGCGCGCGCGTGCGATCGGATTCTCGTTCCGCGCGCGGGAGAAGACGCGTCGGCGGGTTCGGCGCGGAGGGCGCGGCGGGTGCCTTTCGAGCGACGCCCACGTGCGCGTTCGCGACACCGAAGCGGTATTTTTCGGGTATGGGCGCGCAGTCTCGAAACGGCGGAAATATCCGCGAATGCGGCGCGGCGCGCGGCGCGCGAGGGGGACGCACCATGCCGAGGGAAGGCTCACTGAGCGCGGCCGTGGCGACGGACTTGCGGACGGGACGCGCGGCCTGTTTCCGATGTGGGCGGGGGGTCAGCGGGGTCCAGGCTCGCGCCAAGCGGCGCGCGACGCGTTCGGTGGACGTCCAACCGACGGCGGACCGGGGCCGAGCACGTAGGGCTCCGCGATCGCGAGGGCGCACGCGCTCGGAGGACGCTCGGAACGACCAGAAGAGGCGCCTTTTCGCGCGCATCGAGGGTCACCGCGCGATCGCGCCCATCGGGAAACGCGTCGGGGCGGCGGTCGGGCGTCGAGACGACGCGCCGCGCGCGCGGCGCCGCCAAACATCTCTCGCCGGATAGCAAAAAGTGCGAGCCACCCGAATCGCGCGCCGAACGAGCGTCCGGGGGGACGGGGCGGAGACACACCTTGGCGTTCGCGCGCGGACGGCCGGCGGTGCGGCCGGCGGTCGCCGAGGCGACCGCGGAGGGTGCGGTCACGGCAGCCGACATCGGACTCGAGACTCCCGTGTGCCTGAAGGCTCCGAGGGGCACGAATCAATGGCCAAGGCGGGACGAGATATTTCGACCGTAGCGTCAATAACGAGAAGGCCGTCTTCACACGAGTTTTGCGAGTGTTTTATTGATTTTTTCAATCCTCCGCGACGACGCGCGCCGGCGGAAACGCGCGTCGCCCGGCGTCGAGCCGCTCGCGCCGCGCCCGCGCCAGAAACCTCGCGGAGACGTCCCTGGCGAGCCGTGCCCTGCGCGCGCTCGCGCGCCGCTCCGCGAGCACGCGCACGAGTCGCGCGCGCAGCCCGTCGATCGCGGCGCCGCGCGGCACGCGCGCCAAAACGCGGCTCGGGTCCACTGCCGCGCCGGCGGCGTCGAGCAGCTCGCCGATGCCGCGCGCGCGCGCGTCTTCGTTCCGCGCGAAGCTCGGCTGAGACGCTCCGTGAGCCTCGCTCTTCTTCGCGCGTTCGGTGACGAGCTCGATGAGCTCGTCCCAGAGCTCGTCGTCGCCCTCGTCCAGCGCGTCCCGGGGGTCGGGCGCCGCGCGCTCGTGCGTAAGGGAGACGGCGCCGGCGATGTCGCCGGCGGCCACGAGCGCGCGCAGCGCGGCGCGCGTCGCGCCGAGCCGGCTCAGCAACGACGCGCGCTCGGCCGCGAACAGCCGCTGGCGGCGACGCCACGCGCACGCCTCCTCCGACGGGGAGACGGACGAGAGAGCCTCCTCCGCGGAACGAGCGCTGGAGGCGCGGGACGCCGCCGCGCGCTGCGTCGCCTCCGCCTCGAAGCGCTCGACGACGCGCGTCGCCGCGCGCAGGTCCAGCGCTTCGGCGTCGCGCAGGAACGCGCCGAGCTCTTCCGGGTGGAACTCCGCGAACAGCGCCGTCTGCGCGTCGCGGTGGGTGGGACACGCCGCCTTGTCCACCGCGAACAGACGACGCAGATACAGGTGGTACGTCTCGCGCGCGCCGCGCGAGCCGCGCGCCGAGCGGACCATCCCGTCGTTTCGCGGCGTCCCCCGCTCGCTCGTCGCCGAAGAAAAGTCGAGCGGGTCCTCGTCCGCCGCCGCCGCCTCCGCCGCGGCGCGCGCGAGGTGCGCGGCGACGAGCTCGGGCGCCGCGACGTCCCGCCGGTCCACGAACAGCGCGACCGCCTTGTGCGGGTCCAGCAGCGCGAGGGGCGCCACCGCTCGGCGCAGCGCGTCGCCGTCGGCGGCGACGAGCGAGAGCAAATCGTGCCTCGCCACGAAATCCAGGACGCTCGGCCGCCCGAGGGCCAGGTGCGCGGCGAGCGCGCGCTCGCGCTGGCCGTCCAGGAGGTACAGCTCCGCCAGCGCTTCGCGCAAGGTGGCGACCGTGTTCGGCGCCTCGGCGTCCTCTCCGGCTCGCTCCAGCGCGTCGCGAACGGCGCGCCTCGCGGCGGAGACGATTCCGCCGACGCCGTACAAAAAACCGGGCCACGCCTTGACCGTCGCCAGGAACCGCGCGTGGTCCTTCGGAGACGCGAGGAACGCGTGTAAGATGAGCTCGTACGCCTCCGGTTTGAGCGCCGGATTCGCCGTGGGGACGTACGGCGCGATCGTCGCGAGCAGCGCGTGACCGTCGTCGCCGTCGTCGACGCCTCTCGCGCCTCTCGCGAAGCGGAACAGCCACTTCTCCCACAGCGCGGCGTCGCCGCGGAACAGTCGCGGGCACAGGCGACACAGCGCTTCGCGCTTCTTTTCGGCGTCGGGGCTGCCGTCGCGCGCGCGCTCGCGCAGGTCGCGCAGGAGGTGTTCCACGTACGCGGTGACCACGACGTCGCGCCGCGACCACAGCCGCGTTTTCGTTTCCGTTTGATCGGCGGCGCCGCTCGAACGCTCGTCTTCGTCGCACAGCTCGAGCGCGGCGTCGAAGTCGCCCCGGGACGAGAACCGCGCGATTCGGTCGGCGCGCGACGTTTCGCGCGCGACCACGAGCGTGTCGGGGGACGCCAACAGATACGCGCGAGGCCGCGGCGCGCTCGATCCCGAACGCGTCTCGGTCGCGTCGCCAAAACCGCTTTTTGGGCTCAGGCACACGAGCGCGTACTCCTCCGGCGAAAACGCGTCGTACCCGGCCACACCCAGCGCGTCTCGCGACGTCTCCGAAACGCCCGCCGAGCGCCGGCGCACGACGCGCACTTCTGGCCGACGCGAGACCCTCCGGTTCGTCGACGGCTCTTCTTTTTCGCCGGTACTCTCCCCGTCGCGCGCGCTCGCGTCGTTTTCGCCGTTCCGTTCCAAAAACGCCAGGACCGTCAGTTCGTCCTCGCGCGGCCCGGGCGCGATGCCCGCGACGACGTACGTCGTCTGAAACTGTTCCAGGACCTCGGCGCGGCGGACCCAGTCGCTGCGCGCGCGTGGAGACACCGCGACGACCCACACGCAGTCGGCCCAGCCCACGAGAAGGGTCGCGTCCCCGTCCCAGACCAGCCGCGGCGAGTACCGCTCCGGCGGCGGCGAACCCCTCGGCCGGTCGATGTGCGCCACCGGCGTTTTCATGGACACGTCGTATATCTTGACGCCTCGGTCGTTCGCCCACGCCACGCACGGCCCCGCCCACGCGACCGCGCGCACCGGACCCTCGCCGCGCCCGTGGTGTATCGCGTCGACCGAGCTCGCGGCGCGGCCGGCGCTTTCGGCGACGAAGGACGGCTGGTCCGCTTCGCGCCCGAGGCGCGCGGACGCGAAGGTGTGCGCGACCAGTCGGCCGTCCGCGAGCCCGACCACGACGAGCCGCCGTGACCCATCGCGAGTTTCTGGTCGCGGGTCCAGCGCGACGGCCAGAGCGGCGCAGTCGTGTTCGCCGGCGAAGACGGTTGTCATCTCGTTCGCGCCGTCGTCGCGGAAGATCTTCTCGCGTCCCGATTTTTTTTCGGGACGACGGCGCCGCCGACCGAGACGCGCGACCGAGACCGTGCCGTCCGCGGCGCAGCTCGCGACGTGCTCGCCGTGCGCGTCGAACGCGACGCCCGTCACTGGCGCGGCGTGCGTCGGTGCGCGCTCCCGGCGCGCGGAGGAGAGACGTCGCGCGCGCGAACAGAAATCGCCCGCGTACGAGAAGACGTGGACGCAGCCCGATTTCGTGCCGAGCGCGAAGAGGTCCTCGCGCGCCGTGGCGCACGACGCGACGTCCTCCTCGAGGACCGAGGCGACGTTCGCACCGAGACGGCGGTACTCGAGCGTGGGCTCGTCCTCGTCCGACCATCTCTGCGGCAGCCTCTGCTCGACACCGGAGGAAGAGGCTGCGCCCGACGACTCCCTTCTGTCACCGACGTCCTCCACTTCCGGGCCGGTGTCGTCACTCAACCAGCCCGTGTCCGCGTCGGAGCCGCTGCCGTCGGAGGGCGCCGCGGCCATCACGGTGCCCCTCTTCCCGCCTCCGAGCCGTCCCCGCGCCGCCTACCTGCCCCCGCGGGCCCGCGCGCGTCGGAACTGCCCGCCGCGCGCGGATATCGAAAATTACCGGCGCGATGAAACAACAACGGGAATCGTTCGCCTCCACGGTCCACACGCGCGCGCGCAAGCACCGGGCGAGGTTGCGCTCTCGCCGCGGAGGGTGAACCACCATGCATCCGAAACGCAAGCCGCGCGGTGCGGCGGCGTCGGTGGACTCGAAACCGCCTCCTGCGACAGCGACGGCTGTCGCTTCGGCGGCCCCGATTCGCGCCTCGGTGCGTTTGGCGCGCGTCGTCGCGCCCGCGCCGAGGACCGGCACGATGTCCATCTCCCAGAGCATTCGCTCGTTCGCGGACGACGCCAAGGCAAGTCTGGCCGCGCTGGATGCCGCGCTCGGCTCGACGGCGGCGGTCGCGCTGCTGCGGCGTGGCGGCGCGCTGGATTGGGCGGACGCGGTCATTCCCAGCGCGGACCTCGCCGTCGAGCGCGCCATGCTCGACGCGCCCGCGGCGGTCGCCGGAGCCGAGGGGCCGACGCGCGGGCACGCCGACGCGAGGGACGAGACTCGGCCGCCCGCGGGCCTTCTCCCCGCCCCGGGGGACGCGAGCGGGTCGCGCGGGGAGAAAGGCGCGGGGAGAAGGGCGTCGAAGGCGGCGGCGCGCGACGAGAGCGTCGCGCCGGCGACGACGCGAACGACGACGCGAAAGAAGACGAACGCCACGACGTCTCGCTCGTCGCGCGCGGACGCCGCGTTACCCGCGGCGACTGCGGCGTCGCTCGAGCGCGCGGGCGCGCTCGCGAAAGCCGAAGCCGCCTCTGCGTTGCGGTGCCTGCGCGAGCGCGACGCCGTCAAGACGGAGGGCCTCGCGAGCCGCAAACGCCGCCGCCGGTACAAAACCGGGGACGACGTCTACCGCGTTTCCGCCGACGCGCGAGCCGACGAGGATCCTCGCCGGTCCACCGCCCGGGAAAGCGCACCGCAGAGCGGTGATACGCGCGTGGAAACGGAAAAACAACGGAAAAGACTCGTTCCCGGGGTTGACGTCCTGGTCAGCGTGGGTATCCACAACCCCGCGAAGCCGGCGATGGTGCTGGAGGAGTTCCTGTGCGCGGGCTCCGACTCGCTGGCGGCGCTCAAGGACCGCGTGACGTGCGCGGCGGACGAGCAGGCGGTCGAGGCCGGCTTGCCCGCGCGCGAGCGCCGCGGCTTCTTCTTCGTCGAGGGCGTTTTCCACGAGGACGCGCGAGACGCGCTCGAGGACGCCGGCGGGGACGGGGCCGAATCGGGAGAGGGGACGAGGAGACGGCGCGACGGAGACGGCGCGACGACGCGCGCGTCGGAAGACGACGCCGCCGTCGGAGAACCGCCGCCGGAGACGTATTCCGCCTCGTACGCCGCGCCCATAGAGGCGTACCACGCCTCGGTGATTCGAGAACTGGGCGCGGGCGCGCACAGGCAGTTCGCTGCGCCCGGAGAACGCGCGTTCGTCGCGGAGGCGGCGATGTCGGCGCGCGAAGCCGCCGTCGCGCGGGCGCTCGCGACGCGCGCCGGCGCCGGCGACGCCGCCGCGCGCGCGCGCTCCGAGGG
>MDSV01052543.1_pt1 | contig 16557 bp, 14 predicted proteins | sample 810851 | NCBI WGS metagenome assembly MDSV01 (sample SAMN05326640, study PRJNA326480) | marine metagenome | isolation source: seawater | place: Atlantic Ocean: North East | collected 2012 | reverse complement strand
TTTATTTTAATATTATTAACTATTATAAGATTAATGAAATGAATTTAGCGGTAATTTTAGCGAGATCAGGTAGCAAAAGAATAAAAAAAAAAAATATAAAAAAATTTTTAAATAAACCTATTATTTATTATTCTTTAGATGCAATAAAAAAAACAAATATTTTTGATAAGATTCATGTATCGACTGACTCGAAAGAAATAGCTGATGTTGTTGAAAAAAAAAATATAAAAATTGATTTTTTAAGACCTAAAAGCTTGGCCAAAGATAATACTGGTTCATTAGAAGTTTTAAAATGGATTTTAGAAGAGTATAAAAAAAGGGGATTAAATTATGAAAATATATTTAATGTTTTTGCCTGCGCTCCCTTAATTGACCCAGTTGATTTAACAAAATCATATAAAAAATATATTAAATTTAATAAAAAATATCCTTTATATGTTGTTTCAAAATACAAAGTGCCTGTAGAATGGGCATTAAGAGCAGAGAAGCACTTATTAAAGGCTCATAACTTAAATACAATTAGAAAAAATTCAAATAATTTTGAAGAAAAATATTATGAATCAGGACCTTTTACAATTTTTCATAAAAATCATATATTAAATAAAAATAAAATTTTTAAAGATTATTTCCCATTACATTATGAAATACCAAATCATAAATCGGTAGACATAGATAATTTGGATGATTGGAAATTTGCAGAAATACTATTTAAAGGTAATAAATAATGAGCACCTGTATTATGCAACCTACGTATTTGCCTTGGTCTGGTTATTTTTCATTATTATCACAATGTGAAAAATTTATAGTTTTAGATGATGTGCAATTTAATAAACGAAGTTGGCAACAAAGAAATAAAATTAAATCAAAAGACTCAGAAATATTTTTAACTGTTCCTGTAATAACAAAAAATAAAAGATTTCAAAAAATAAATGAAGTTTTAATTGATGACTCAAGAAATTTTATTGAAAAACATATTAAAAGTATTTCAACAAATTATTCTAAATCTAAATATTATAAAGAAATTAGTAATGAATTATTTGATATCTTAGAATGTAAATTTGTTCGATTGATGGATTTAAATTTAAAGCTTATTAATTATTTTATTAAATACTTGGAAATAGAATTAGAAATATTATTTTCTAGTAAATTTGAAACGGTTAGCGGTAAGGATGATTTGATATTTGATTTATGCAAGCTATCAAATACTGATAACTATATTACACCATTTGGATCGAAAGCTTATTTAGATAATAAAAATCTTGAAAAATTCTATAAAAATAATATTAAAGTTAACTTCTTTAGATTTTCCAATGTTGAATATAAACAAATTAATGGTAAATTCATTAGTAATTTGTCAATAATTGACTTGATATTTAATGAAGGTAAAAATGCAAAAAAGATTCTTAAATTATGAAATTTCTTAAAAATAAAAATATTTTAATTACTGGCGGAACCGGATCATTTGGAAAGAAAATGATTAGTAAACTTCTTTTAACAAAAGCAAATAAAATTATAGTCTATTCAAGAGATGAGTTAAAACAATCAGAAATGATGGAAGAAATACAGGATAATAGATTAAGATATTTTATTGGAGATGTAAGAGACCTTCCTAGATTAAAAATAGCTTGCAATAATGTTGATTTATTAATTCATGCTGCAGCGCTTAAGCAAGTCCCAAGTTCTGAATATAATCCTAATGAATGCATTAAAACAAATATTCAAGGTGCCGTAAATGTTATTGAAGCTTCTCTTGAAAATAATGTAAGTAAAGTTATTGCGCTATCAACTGATAAAGCATCTAACCCAATTAATTTATATGGAGCAACAAAATTAGCTTCTGACAAATTATTTGTTTCATCAAATAATTTAGTAGGAACTAAAAAAACTAGGTTTGCAGTTGTAAGGTATGGTAATGTAATAGGGTCGAGAGGTTCTGTAACTAAAGTCTTTAATACATTTATAGAAAGTAATAAAAATTATCTTCCAATTACTCATAGAGATATGACTAGATTTTGGATTACTCTAGAGGAGGGGGTAAACTTTGTAATTAATTCTTTTGAAAGAATGATTGGGGGTGAAATATTTATTCCAAAAATTCCATCAATAAAGATAACAGATCTAGCAAAAGCAATGGCTCCAAATTATAAAATAAAATATATTGGTATTAGGCCTGGGGAAAAAATGCATGAATTGTTATTCTCAAAAGATGAGTCTATAAACGTTTTAGATTATAAAAACTTTTACATAATAAGACCTTCTATTAATCTTTTTGAAAATGATCATTCATATTTAACTAATCCAAAAAAAGAAAAAGCCAAAAAAATAAATTATGGTTTTGAATATAGTTCTGAAACTAATAAAAAATTTTTAAACATATCAGAAATTAAAAAAATGATGAAAAAATGACATTTCCATATGGAAAACATAAAATATTTAATTCTGATATTAAATCTGTCATAAAAGTATTACAATCAAACTCTCTAACTCAAGGACCTCTTCCTTTAAAGTTTGAAAGTGAGATTGCAAAATATTGTAAATCCAAATATTCTGTTTCGGCAAATAGCGCTACAAGCTGCCTGCATATATCATGTTTAGCTCTTGGATTAAAAAAAGGAGATTTTTTATGGACAGTTCCCAATACTTTTGTTGCTTCAGCAAATTGTGGAATTTACTGTGGAGCTAATGTTGATTTTGTTGATATTGATAAATACTCATTAAATATTGATATTGAAAAACTTGAGAATAAATTAATTATTGCAAAAAAAAATAAAAAATTACCAAAAATTGTTGTTTCTGTCCATTTTGCAGGTCAACCTACTATTCAAGAAAAAATATATGCTCTTTCAAAAAAATATAAATTTAAAATAATTGAGGATGCATCTCATTCTTTAGGAAGTAAAAGAAACACATCTATTACTGGAAACTGTAAATTTTCAGATATTACTGTTTTTAGTTTTCATCCAGTAAAGATGATAACAACAATTGAAGGTGGTGTGGCTACAACTAATTCAAAAACAATTTACAAACTATTAAAACTATATAGCTCTCATGGTATTGAAAAAGATAAAAAGAATTTTGTTCACAAGAAATATCCATCAAATTATTATGAAATGCAAGGATTGGGTTATAACTATAGAATGAATGATGTCCAGGCATCTCTGGGTCTTTCTCAATTACAAAAAATTGATAAATTTTTAATAAAAAGAAATGCAATTGCTGCATTGTATAAAAAAAATCTAAAAGATTTGCCTATCAGATTTCAAAAAATTGATAAAAATAATTATTCATCTTATCATCTTTTTACAATTAATTTTTTAGAAAAAAATCATATCAAAAATAAATTTAAATTAATTAAAAAATTAAGAAACAATAAAATTAATGTTGGTGTCCATTATATTCCTGTTCATCTACATCCATATTATTGCAAAAAAGGATTTAAAAATAATATGTTTCCAGTTTCTGAAAATCATTTTAAGTCAACAATTTCTCTACCTATTTATTATGACTTAAATGTGGGTCAAATAAATTATATTTCAGATCTTCTAGTTCATTTATTAAAAAAGGTATGAAAAAAATTGTATTTATTTCAATTGAAGTTAAGTCAAGAGAATTAAATTCTCAACTATTACTTACTTACTATTTAATTAAAAAAAACTATAAAATTTATATTGGTTCTGTAAATTCAATTATTTACTTATTAAAGAAAATTAAAAGTAAATCTGGAATATATTTATATAAGGGTGGGCAAGAAAAAGAAATTAATAAGCTAGTCAAAAAAAAGTGCTTCTCTCATGTTGTGATTGATCAAGAGCTTGGTATTACAGTAAAGAATTTTGACCACAAAATAGAAAAAAGATTTTTTAAAGATCAATTAAGTTACATAGATAGATTTTATTGTATTGGCAATAATGCATATAATTCAGCAAAAAATTATTTTCTTGATACTGGGTGCAAGCCAATCTTATCGGGTTGGCCAAGAGTTGATTTATGGAAACAAAGTTATAGATATTTGTATATTGATAAAATAAATAAGATAAGAGAAAAATATGGTAAATTTATTTTATTTTCTTCTGATTTTGGTTTTTTAAGTGAAAATTCAATAAAAGAGAGAATTCGGGATTTAGATTGGAACAATAATATTAAAGAACATAATAAATTTAAATTTATTCAAGAAAAAAGAGATCAAGTAAAATTTAATTTAGAAGACTTTAGAAATTTTCTTAAATTTTTAGAAGATTGTGATAATAATTTAAATATTCCCACTATAATAGTTAGGCCACATCCAGCTGAAAATATATTTGTTTGGAGACAGGTATTGAAAAAATATAAGAAAACTTATGTTGTTTTTGAAGGAGATATATCTCATTGGTTATATGCATCTATTTGTTTGTTGCACAGAGGCTGTACAACATCCGTACAAGCTAAATATTCAAACATACCTAGTTTATTTTTTGGTCATAAAAGATCTGATATTAATAATATACCTTATGATATATCTATAAAAATTAAGTCTTCAATTGATTTAGAAAAACAAATTAAATTATTTGAAAATACAAATTTATCAAATAATAATATTTCTAAAATAACTGATGATGTCGTTTTTATGGGGGATAAAGATGCCTCAGAAATAATTGCTGATGATTTAGATAGTGTTACATGTGAGGTTGCAGATGATATAAATTTAACTATTTTAAATCGTATTATGATTGATTTAAAGTTAAAAATTATAAAATTCAAAACCATAATAAGAATATTACTAAATACAGTTAAGTTTTTTTCATTAAATACTTTAAGTACATATTTATTAAAGTTAGAGGGTAAAATATATAAAGATGAAATTAAAAGTACATTAAAAAATATTGCTATTGTAAAAAAAGACGATATTAAATTTAATATAAAGAAAATCTGTGAAAACTTGTATCAAATAACTAAATAAACTTTAAGGAAGAATATATGGGAATACTTATAACTGCTGAAATTGGAATTAATCATAATGGTGACATTAATATAGCTAAAGATCTTATTAAGAAAAGTAAAGAAGCTGGTGCAGATGCTGTTAAGTTTCAAAAAAGAACTATAGATTTAGTCTATACAAAAGAGGCATTAGAAGCCAAAAGAGATAGTCCTTGGGGTAATACAAACAAAGATCAAAAATTAGGTCTTGAGTTTGGTCAAGAAGATTATGAAGCTATTAATCAATATTGTAATGAAATTAAAATTGATTGGTTTGCTAGCGCTTGGGATGTAGATAGTCAAAAATTTCTTAGACAATTTAATTGCCCTTATAATAAGGTTGCTTCTGCTATGCTAACTAATAAATCTCTAATAAATGAAATTGTAGAAGAAAAAAAACATACATTTATTTCTACTGGTATGCATTCATTAGAAGAAATCGATATTGTTGTTGATATTTTTAAAAAAAATAATTGTCCATACGAAATCATGCATACAGTAAGTACATATCCAATGAAAATTGAAGACGCTAATCTTAAAATGATAGAAACCTTACGACAAAGATATAAATGTAATGTTGGTTATAGTGGCCACGAAACTGGAAGAGAGGTAAGCGTTGCTGCAGCTGCTTTAGGAGCTACCTCTATTGAGAGACATATAACTCTTGATCGCGCAATGTATGGTTCAGACCAATCCGCATCTTTGGAATATAATGGATTTAAATTAATGGTAAACTATATACGAAATGTTGAAAAAGCAATTGGAGATGGTGTAAAAAAGATAAGTGAAGAAGAAAAAATTATAAGGACAAAACTTGCACCAATTTATTAATTAATGAATTTCAAAATAGATAAATCTAACCAAATTTACGAGAGAGCAAAAGGAATTATTCCAGCAGGTTCACAAACTTTTTCAAAAGGAGTAACTCAGTTTGTAAACGGATTAGCTCCTAAATACCTTAAATCTGGATCAGGAGCATGGTCTGTTGATGTTGACAATAATAAGTTTCTAGATTGTATTATGGGATGCCATCCATTAGTTTTAGGTTATTCTGATCAAGATGTTAATAACGCAGTTATTGATCAGTTAAATAAAGGGTCTACATTTAGTTTGATGAATGAACTAGAAGTTGATGTAAGTCAATTATTAGTTGATACTATACCTTCTGCAGAAATGGTCAGGTTTGGTAAAAATGGAGCTGATGCAACTAGTGTAGGTATTAAAATAGCAAGAGCAATTACAGGAAAAGATCATATAGCATATTGTGGTTATCATGGATGGCATGATTGGTTTATTGCTGATACAGACTTAAATAAGGGAGTGCCAAAATTTAATAAAAAACTCGCACATAGTTTTATTTATAATGACATAAGTAGTTTAGAAAAAATTTTTGAAGATTTTAAAGATGAAATAGCTATAGTTATAATGGAGCCATTAACAGCATTTGAACCTAAATGTTATAATAATTATTCTTGTATAAATAATGAATGCAAAAAAGTTTGTAAGAACAATTTTATTACAGAAGTTCAGAAAATTGCAAAAAAAAATAACGCTTTATTGATGTTTGATGAAATAATAACAGGATATAGATTCTCTTTAGGTGGAGCTCAGGAGCTTTTGGGTATTACACCAGATCTTACTTCAATAGCAAAAGCTATGTCCAATGGAATTCCAATATCTGCAATTGTTGGAAAAAAAGAATATATGTCATGTTTAGATGAGGTTTTTTTCTCTTTTACTTATGGGGGTGATTGTATAGGATTATCAGCATCAAAGGCTGCTATAACTAAAATTAAAAAAAATAATGTACCAAAGTTTTTATATGACAAAGGTAAGATTTTAAAAGATCAATTAAATACTATTATTAATGATTTAGGTATTAATGATTTCTTTGAATGTATTGGCTACCCTCAAAGATCTCTTGTTAAAATTGATGGCAAAAAGCATTTTGATAACTTAGAGTTAAAGTCATTTATTCAGCAAGAGTTACTGTTAAATGGAATATTGTGGGCTGGTTATCATGCACATAGCTTTAAACATGATAATTTTGAAATTGAATATTTATTAAAAGGTTATCATCGAGCATTTGAAAAGTTTAAAAATATTTATAAAAATAATTTAAATTTAAAAAACGAAATTAAAGGAGAAGTAGTTCAGCCAGTTTTTAGAAAAGTAGCTGATTTTAACTCGTATATAAATAAAAAAAATAAATGATTTTAAATAAAATAATCTTATTTTTTAAAAGAGTTTTAGATAAAAAAGAAAAAAAAAATCTAATTATTATTCAATTTGTATTTATTTTATCTTCATTAATTGAATTAATTGGAATCCTATCAATTTTACCTATTTTAGCAATTGTACAAAACAAAAATATAATTTTTGAAAATGTTTATTTGAGTTTTTTTTATAATTTTTTTAAATTTGATAGCCTATTTAATTTTGTTTTATTTGTATGTCTTGTGTCATTTATTATAATTATTTTTTCATCCTTTATGAAAATTTTTTCTTTATATATTCAAATATCTTATGGTTATAGAAATCATATGCTTATTGCTAATAAAGTTTTGAGTGATTTATTATCAAATAACTACTTATTTTTTAAATTTAAATCAAATTCAAAATTCATAAATGATTTATTATTTCAAATTCAAAGATCAACAAATGGAATATTAATTCCAATATTAGATATTAATTCTAAATTATTTGTAATATTTTTTACATTAATAATATTTATTTATTATTATGGGGCAACTGCTTTCATAATAGTTTCGTCCTTGGCATTTATTTATTTTATCTACATTTTTTTTATTAAAAAATATCTTCAAAAAAAAGGGAAAAGCTTATCATTAAGAAGAGATGAATTAATAAGCACAATAATGGATATAATTAATAATTTTAAAATTATTAAAATTTTTCAAACTGAAAAACAATTTAAAAATAAATTTTATAATATTAATGAGCATATATTTAAAATTGAAAGATTTAACAATACAGTTGCTCAAATTCCCAGATTAGTATCAGAGGTAATTTTTATTGTAGGAATATTTATAGTCTGTTTGTTAATGCTATTTTATGAATTTAAAATTACTAATATTGGACTTTTGATAATTATATTTTACAAACTTCTTCCTATATTTCAGCAAATTTTTTCTTCATTATCCAAAATATTAGCTAATCATGACTCAATAAATACAGTTAGTCAAATTTTTGAAAACAGTATTTCTAATATGAAAGTAAAAAGTTACTATAAAGAAAAATTCACATTTAAAGAAACTATTGAATTTAAAAATATTGATTTTAGTTATGACAGTACCAATAAAATTATTAGTAATTTTACTATAAAAATTGATAAAAATGAAAAAGTTGTTTTTTTCGGTAAGTCAGGAAGTGGAAAAACAACATTGTCAGATATATTAATGGGTTTAATAATACCAGCTAATGGAAAAATCTTTATTGACCAAAATCAAATTGATTTTCAATCCTATTCTTTATTAGATAAAAAAATTGGCTACGTTCCACAAAATATTTCATTGATTTCAGGCACTCTAGCACAGAATATTTCATTTAATTTAGATGATGAAAATATTAATGAAGATCTTATAAATAAATCAATTAACGAGTCTGGATTGGGTGATTTTTTTAAAAAAATTAATAAGAATTTAGATCATAAAATTGACCAAGACGGAAAAAATCTTAGTGGTGGTCAAATTCAAAGAATTGGTATTGCTAGGGCTTTGTATAGAAACCCATCAATTTTAGTATTGGATGAATCAACTAATAGTCTTGATAAAAATACTGAAATAGAAATTTTGAATACTATTAAAAAACTAAATATTACTTCTGTAATTATTACACATGATCACAAAGTAAGAGATTTTTTTGATAGAATTGTTTATTTTAATTAAAATGATAAATTTAGGCATAATGCAAGGTAGACTTCTAAATAAATATAAAAAACAATTCCAATCCCACCCAGTAGGTTATTGGCAAAAAGAATTTTTATTAGCAGAGAAACTAAATATGGATTATATTGAATTTATATATGATTTTGATGAATTTGAGAAAAATCCTCTATCAAATTTATCTGGTTTGAATGAAGTATTAAAGCTTTCAAAAAAACATAAAATTAAAATTCGATCTATATGTGCCGATATTTTCATGCAAAAACCAATATATGACAAGGATAATTTTTATTTGTATGAAAATATTATTTTTGAAAATTTATTCAAAGCTTGTAAATTTCTTCAAGTTGAAGATTTAGTAATACCACTTGTAGATAATTCAAGTATTAAAAAATGCAAAAATCAAAAATTTTTGATCGACCAATTGCGTAAATTGTGTGGCACTTTTGACTCATTAAATACAAATATTTGTTTGGAGACTGATTTAGAACCTTCACAGTTTTTAGAATTTATAGATAAAATAAAAAATAAAAAGATTAGAATAAACTATGATATTGGCAACAGCATATCTAATGGTTTTGACCCAAGTTTAGAATTTAATACTTATTATAATTTAATTTCTCTTATACATATAAAAGATAGAAAATTTAATGGCCCTAGTGTTTTTGCAGGAAGTGGTGATGTTAATTTTGATTTATTTTTTGAACTGATTAAAAAAATAAATTATAATAAAAATATTACTTTTCAATTATATAGAAATGAAAATGGTTTAGATTCTTTTATTAAGCAATTAAAATGGATAAAAACATTTACTAAATTTTCAACATTAATTAAAAATGAAAAATAAAAAAAAAATTATAGCATTAATACCAGTTAGAAAAAATTCTATTGGATTTAAAAATAAAAATCGTAAACTAATTGAAGATACTCTTATTTTTTTAAATAAATTTGATAAAATAGATAAAATCTACATTTCTTCTGATGATGATTATTATGCTAAATATATAAATAAAAAAATTTTTTTTATAAAAAGAAAAAAATCTCTATCTAGATCTGAAACTTCAATCAAGGAAGTAATGGAGGATTTTATAGCAAGTAATAACATTTCAAACGATGTGTTTATTTGGTTGTTTTATGTTACTATACCATTTAAATTTATTAAACATTTTGAAAAAGCTTATAATTTAATTAATAGAAAAAAAATCTTTTCAATTTGTTCTTTTGTCGAGTCTTATGTTCATCCATTTAACACATATTTTTTAAAATACAAAAAAGCCCATCAATTTATTAAAAATAATATATTTAGAAGACAAGATTTAAAGACTGCTTATATGCAACATCATTATATTTGTATATTCCGCGCATCAATAATTAAAAAATTAAATTATGAATTATTTAATAGCAATTTAACCTATCCTTTAATTATTGAAAATAATTTTCGAGAAAAATTAATTGAAGTTGACTCCAAAGAAGATCTACAAAATTTCAAATTGATTTCTAAATCTACCAAATAGTTCTTCCACCATCAATTATCAGTGAATGACCATTCATAAAGCTATTTTTTTTATCTAGAAGAAACAATATAGGTGAGCTAATTTCATTTACTTTCCCTAATCTATTTATGGGTATTAGTTTTGAAATTTCTTTAATAAGTTTTTTATCCATTTTTTTACTTATAATTGGTCCATAACATATGGTATTGTATCGAATATTAGTATTTCCATATAAGGTGCTAAAGTATTTTGTTATTCCAATAATACCATGTTTAACTACTGAATATGATAAAGGTTTTATATATCCATTATATTTATATATATTTTGATTTGGAGCTATAATTCCTAAATCAGATGAAAAATTAATAACCCTTCCATTTTTATTTGTTTTTAAAAAATAATTCGAAATAATATAACTACAAATAGCTGCACCAGTTAAACCTATTTTTATATCTTGTTCCCATTGATTCAAAAATTTTTTACTACCAAATTTTATATTTTTTTCATTTGGAGTTGGATTATTAGATGCGCAATTTAATAGAGCGTATATAGAATATTTAAGTTTATCTAATCTATTAATTTCTTTTTGAACTAATAATTTACTTGTTATATTGATTTTTTTTATTTTAATTAATGACTTATTAATATTAAGCTCTGATAATAGTTTGTTTTTTTGAAATTTAAGTTTTTTAAAATTCTTATCCCATAAAATTAATTTGTAATTATTAATCAATAAATCTTTGCTGATATAATAAGATAAATAACCTGCGCCACCAGTTATAACTACCCATTTATTTTTCATTTAATATACTTTGTAGTGTTATATTTTGAAAAGGAAGTATTTTATTTAACGACATTGAATCATTGCCTATTTTTTTTATATTTTTAATATTGCTGGGTTTGAATAATTCATAAAATTCATCACGATTTCTAATAAAATTAATTTCATCAAAATTATTAAAATATAGTGTATTCATATAAATATAATCTAACGCTACTATTTTTTTGTTTAAAATAAAAGCATCTATAACAACATTTGCATCAATAAATATTACTATTTCACTGATATTAATTATATTCGAAGTAAGATTTTTAGAGTCAAAATATACATTTTGTAATTTTAATTTCTTCAAATTATAAACTCTTTTATCAATATTTTTAAAAGGAATTTTAATAATTATATTATATGTATCATAATTACTTAATATTTTTATACATCTATATAATTCCTCATAAAAAACTCCATTTAGCAATTTAGGGAATATCAAACAAATATTAATTTTGTTTATATTTGTAGAAGGTATATTAAAATTGTCTATTTTAGATAAATGCTCCAGCCATTTATAAGTAAATCTTTCAGATTTTGCGTATTTATATTTATGAAAAGGATAATTAATTTTTTCTTTTTCTGGTATTTTATTAATATCAAGTTTGTTATGATAAATTATGAAGTCACAAAAATCAAATGACTTCCCAGAGTCAATAAATTCATTAAACTCCAAATGATTTATAGTTCTTAATTCATTACTGCAAATGTTTAGTCCATGAGGATAAGAGATTGATAAAAAATTTTTTGTCTTCAAGAAATTATTAATTGATTTAGTTATTTTTGAACTGTCAGAGTCAATGTAAAAATATTTATTACTAAAAATTTGAGAATTTATCTCATTTTCAATTAATTTTAAGATTTTATTTAAAAAGAAAAATTTATTATTTTTATTAATTATTAAAATTATTTTTTCAAAAAAATTAGTAATTTTGAATTTAATTATTTCAAGCAATAGAATTTTTAGAGGTATTTTTTTTAAGAATAAATTAAGTGATATAAATAATTTAAAAAAAAAATTATAATATTTCCAAAAATAAATTACTTTAATATTATTTTTGTTGTAGATTTTATTAAAAGCTAAATGTGAATTTATATTAAATAAAGGATTATTAATTAATATATATACTATTTCTTTGTTTTTTAAATTGTCATATATGAGTGGGCAGAAATGATCAATTGATGCATAACTTCTAATTGAATATATATGAAAATTCACATAATAATTATATATCAATTTTAAAATATACAAAATGATATGTAAGATTTGTTCAAATAAAGTTTCTATTAAAAATAGAGAAAGGTTTCTTTATGGTAAAAGATTGAAATCTAAGTTTATCCAATTTTGTGAGAATTGTAAAATAGGTCAAGTTGATCATATTCCTGACGCTGATGAAATATATAATTTTTATAACAGCATTGGAACTCAGAAGTTATTTAAGACTCAAAGCAATAAATCATCAATGAGATTTAAAAAACTTGATACGGTATTAGAATTTATACTAAAAAAGACTAATTTTAATTTAAATAGTAAAATCTCTTATCTAGATATTGGTGCTGGGTCTGGGAGATTTTGTAAACAGCTATTAGATCTGTCAAATTTTAGTGTTGATGCTATTGAGCCTGACAAAACCAAATGTAATTTATTAAAATATTTTAATATAAATTTCCAAAATAAAACTTTTGAGTCATTTTGTTTATCAAACAATAAAAAATATAATCTAATTAAGCTCTCACAGGTATTAGAGCATGTAGTTGATCCAAAAGATTTTTTAATAAAAATTTACTCATCTATGAATGAAAATTCTTATTTGTGGATTGATATACCAAATTGTAATTCAAAATATTTTAAAAATAGAGATAATGATTTAGTTGGTCACTTATTTTTCTTTAATAAAAATTCATTGAAAAATCTTTGCAATTTATCCAACTTCAAAATAGTTTCTATTGGATCTTTTGGCGATATTATAAAGCCAAAAAAATATTTTAAAATTTTAATAAATAGAATTAAATCTATTATACATCTATATGTACCTATATCTATTTTAAATGTTAGGAAAAAATATATGGAAAAAAAATTAGTATATAAAAAAAGAAATTTCTTGGAAAAAGATTATTTCCAAAATTCTTATTTTCAATTTCATGAAAATATTTTTGAGAATGAAAAGTTATTTGTTTTATTGAAAAAGTGAAAAATTTTATATCAATCGATGTTGAAGATTATCATCATGTATTTGGAAATTATGATGATGTTAAATTGCATAGCCATTTATTTGATGAAAAATTTAGTTGTGTTGAAAAAGGTTGTTATAAATTTTTAGAAAAATTAGAAAATAAAAAGAAAAAAGCAACCTTTTTTTTTCTTGGTTCAATATCAAATAAATACAAATCTCTTATAAAAGAAATAGTCCATAATGGACATGAAATTGGTTCACATGGTTTTAACCACATACCCATTAATTTAATTAGTACTAATGATTTTAAAAACGACTTAATTGAAAGTAAAAAAATACTCGAAGATCTGTCGCAATCTGAATTAATCTCCTACAGAGCACCTGGATTTTCTCTTACAAAAAATCAAAAACAAATTTACAATATATTAATTGAAAATGATTTTAAAATTAGCTCTTCAACAATATTAAAAAAAACAGATTTTGGAGGAAGTTTTGGTTTAAAAAATAATATGTATAAAATTTTTACTGAAAAAAATAAATTCATATATGAAATTCCTGTTTTATCATACAAGATATTTGGATATAATTTCTTATTTTCAGGAGGAGGACATTTAAGGTTTACTCCATTAAAAATAATTAATTTTTTTACAAATAGATTAAACAATGATAAAAAATATGTAAATTTCTATATTCACCCCCGTGAATTAGTTCAAAAACATAAAAGAATTAAAATGAATTTTGTCAGATATTTTAAGAGTTATTATAATTTAAAATCAGTTGATAATAAAATTGATAATATTTTAAGTTTATATGAATCTAGTTCTTTTAAAGATATTTATCTTGATAAAGATTTTTTAAATATAAAAAACTTGTATCTATGATTATATTAGGTTTGACATGCATGACTGATAGCGCGGCTTTTCTATTAAAAGATGGAAAAATAATAGGTGGCGTTGAAGAAGAAAGATTTACAAGAAATAAATTTCAATCAGGTGTGCCCATTAATTCAATTAAATATCTTTTAAGAGAAAATAATTTAAATTTATCATCTGTAGATGTAGTAAGTGTTTATTGGAATCCTCTAAACTTTTTTGGAAGATTATTTTATTTATTAAAATGTTTATTTTCTGATCCAAGCTTGTTTATAATTAAACTAAAAAGATCATTTAAAGTTTTTTATGGAAATAAAAATGAACACTCTGGATGGATTGATATGTTTTTTATAAGAAAAATTCTAAAAAAAAATTTTAATTTTTTACCAAAAAAAATTAAGTATTATGATCATCATCTTTGTCATATTGCTTCAGCTTTCTACACTTCAGGTTTTGAGGAGTCTGCTGTTTTAGTTATGGATGGTGCTGGAGAAAATGCATGTACAACGCTTTCTTATGTAAATAAAGATAAGATAAAAGTTATAGACTCTATAAATTTACCACATTCATTAGGTCACTTTTATTCTAGTATAACTGGATATTTAGGTTTTAAAATGCTTGAAGATGAATACAAACTTATGGGGTTAAGTAGTTATGGGAAGCCTATTTATAAAGATTGGATATTAAATAATTTATTAATTATAAATAAAAATGGTTATTTGTTGAAGACTAATTGCCTGGATTATCATAGGTGCTTGATAAATGACTTTAAGGGCACTTTTTCAAAAAAATTTGGTAATTCAAGAAAATTTAATGAAGATATTACTGAAAATCATAAAAATATTGCAGCTTCTGCTCAAGCTGCATTTGAAGAAGTTGTTATTCATCTAAGTAAGATTATTAAAAATAAAACTAATTCTAAAAATTTATGTATTGTTGGGGGGTGTGGATTAAACTGTACTGCTAATGGAAAGGTTTTAGAAAATAAAATTTTTGAAAATGTATATGTTCCACCTGCTCCCAATGATGCAGGAGGCAGTTTAGGTGCTGCAATTATGGAAAATAAAAATTTTAAAAATTTTGAAGATATGAAAAAAAATTTTTATCCATTTAACCCATACCAAGGACCAAAATTTTCGAATCAATATATAGAGAAAATTTTAAAAAATTATAATGACAAATTATTATTTAAACAATTTAATAATAAAAAAGAGTTTTTAGATATTGCTGTTAAAAGTATAATTAATGACAAAGTTATTTGTTGGTTTCAAGGGCGTATGGAATTCGGACCTAGGGCACTTGGTGGTAGATCATTTATAGCAGATCCTAGAAAAAAAGAAATTGTCGATCAGATTAATATTCAAATTAAAAAAAGAGAAAAATTTAGACCTTTTGCCCCTTCTATTTTAGAAGAAAAAATTAATGAATATTTTAACACGAAACAAAAATCACCCTACATGACTATTATTTTAAAAGCATTAAGTAAGAATAAAGATTCAATTCAAGGAGTTGTTCATGTGGATAATACCTCAAGACCACAAACAGTATCTAGAGAAACAAATGAGATATATTGGGAATTACTTGACAACTTTGAAAAGCACACAAATGTTCCTCTTTTGCTTAATACATCATTTAACATAAAGGAACCAATTGTATGTAAGCCTGAGGAAGCTATAAGAACTTTTATGTCAACTGATGTAAAAAAACTTTTTATAGAAAATTATGTTCTAACTAAAAAATAGTGATATAGATATTCTATGAATTTTGTAAAATCACTGCAAGATGAATTAATTAAAAAATTGTCAATAAATTATAAAAAATATATTTATATTAATATATCAGTAATTATACTTATCTTTATTCCTTCAATTTATTATGGTACTTATATTAAGGGAGCAAAAAGTATTACATCAATAAATTTTCTGGATGACACAAGAGATTTTTTTCTTAAGAATTCAAATTTTCAATCAAGCGATTTACAAAGTCAAGAAATGGTTATTGAGTATTTAAATTGGATCAGATCGCTCAAAATTCAATATACAAATTCACAGGAAAAACTTAGAATTTTATTTCAAGATTTAAAATCAGAATTCAAAATTGAAAAAATTGTGTTATCTACAAAAGGAAATATTAATACTTTCACATTTTATTATGATTCTAACAAAACTGATCAATTTACTAATAAGATCTATAATACTGTAGATAATTTCAATATTGATATTTATAATGAACTTTCACTATCTTTGAATAATAAAATAAATAAAATTTTAATAAATAATAAATCAGAATTAAACTTACTTTCTAGAGATCTTATTGAAAATTTGAATTTTTTATTAG
>MDSV01060666.1_pt1 | contig 16559 bp, 12 predicted proteins | sample 810851 | NCBI WGS metagenome assembly MDSV01 (sample SAMN05326640, study PRJNA326480) | marine metagenome | isolation source: seawater | place: Atlantic Ocean: North East | collected 2012 | reverse complement strand
ATTTTTTTTTAATAATTTGAAAAAATTTAAAAAATTAAGCTCTGCTTTTTCACCAAAAACTTTAGGTAAATCATCTTCAGAAATGCTTATACTTAATGGATATAAATTAGATAAATTATCAATTAAAAATTTTTTTTTATCTTTTAATAAAACTGCTACAGGTTTAGTTTCAAATATATTTATGATAATTGTATCAGGATATTTTTTTTTTACTTCAATTGTTCTCAGAAAATCAATAGATTCCAAAGGTTTTTTTATGTAATCCTTATTTACCAATAAAATATTTTTACCATAAAGATCGGATAGTTTATTTACTATTTCAAATTTACTAATTAAATTATTGTTTTCTACTTGTATATTTTTAATTGAAAAAAAATTTACACTATTTTGTTCTTCATGATTTAATTTACTTGGTGAATAGGTCGTTAAAAAAATAAGAGTTATTAATAAAATAATAGTCTTAAATGGATTTTTCATCTATTACAGCTTGCATCTTTAATAATCTTTAAAACTAAATCTTCAAAATTTAATCCGCTATGTCTCGCTATTTCTGGAACTAAGGACAATTTTGTCATTCCGGGTTGGGTATTTAATTCTAATAAATAAAATTTGTTATTAAAGAACCTAAAATCAGATCTCGTAATGCCTTTACACCCTAACATTTGATGAGCCTTTTTTGCAATTTTGAGTACTTCTTTATATTTTTTTATACTCAAATTAGCTGGCATTATGTGTTTTGTTTGTGCAGATTTTGAATATTTAGCATTGTAATCATAAAACTCCCTTTTAGGTACAAGTTCAATTGCGCCTAGTTCTTTTTTTCCCATAACCGCTACCTGGATTTCCCTTCCAGGAATATACTCTTCAATTAGAATTTTATTATAATTTTTAAATAACTTTTTATAATTTTTCGAAAGATTTTTTTTATTCTTGCAGATGTAAACACCTAAACTTGAGCCTTCATTAATAGGTTTTACTACAATCGGAAATTGAATTTTTTTGGTATTTATTTTTTTGTTTATTTTATTGCTTTCGTCTTTGTTAACACAAATATATTTTGGAACCTTTAATTTGTTTTTACTAAAGATTTTTCTTGATATTTCTTTATCCATTGCCAGGCTAGAAGCTAGAACACCAGAATGAGTGTAAGGAATCTTCAACGATTCTAAAATACTTTGAACAAACCCATCCTCACCATATTTACCGTGCAGTGCATTTAAAACTATACTGGGTTTTATTTTTTTTAATTTTTCTGCAAAATAACCACGCGCATCTAAATCAAATACATTGTAACCTTTATTCCTTAATGCTTTAGAGCAAGCCTTTCCTGTTAAAAAACTTATTTTTCTTTCGTTGGATAGTCCTCCCATTAAAACTACAATTTTCTGTTTCATGATTTCTCTCCAATAATCTGAAGCTCTAATTCAAGATTTATTCCATTTTTATTAAAAACTTTTTTTTTAACCTGGTAAATTAACTCTTCTAAATCTTTAGATGTTGCGTTTTTATTATTTATAAAAAAATTACAATGATCTTTGGAAATAGAAGCTTCTCCAACTTTTAGGCCAGCACAATCTGAATCTTTTATGAGTTTCCAGGCTTTTTCATTTTCAGGATTTTTAAAAGTACTTCCGCACGTTTTAATTTTAGATGGTTGTGTTTTTCTTTTTCTCTCTACGAGATCTTCTATTTTTTGTTTTATATTTAATTTATCGCTTTTTTTTCCTTTAAAAGTAGCACTAATAAAAATCAAGTTATTGTCCAAATTTGTTCCTCTATAATAAAACTTTATATCTGGTGATTGAAAAACTCTAATATTGCCATTAAAATCAATTGTTTGAACTGAAACTAATATTTTTGAAAAATTTTCATCATAACATCCTGAATTCATTTTTATGCCACCCCCAACTGTACCTGGAATGCAAGATAAAAATTCAAATCCTGATAATGAATTTTCTAAAGCGAATTCTGAAAGATTTTTATCCAAAGTTGATGCACCTGCAATTATTGTATTTTGATCGAATAAGGATAAATGTGAAAAAGATTTATCAAATTTAATAATAACACCATCGAAGCCTCCGTCTCTGATTAGAGTATTTGATCCTGCACCGAGAACTTTTATCTTATGTTTTCCATTAAGTTTTTTTAAAAATATTGATAGGTCTTTAAGTGATTTTGGTTTAAATAGAACTTTCGCTGGACCACCAATATTAAACCAGGAAAGCTTTGATAAACTTTCATTAAATAATATTTTTCCTGAAATCTTGTTTTTAATTTCTTGCACACTCGGTATTAAACTCATTTTAACTCCTTACTAATTTCTCTTATCCAACTAGAAATACTACCAGCTCCCATACAAATAATTACTTCATCTTTAAACAAATTTCTTTTAAAAAAATTTTTTAGTTCTAATTGGTCATTAATATTGACTACTTGGGTCTTCGATTTCTTAGTTATAAGTTTTGAAAAATTATTTTGATTAAAGTTGTATTTTTTTTTCTCACCCGCTGAATAAACAGGACAAAGAATTACCATATCACAAGATTTAAATGAGGAGGCAAAGTCACTTTTTAATTGTTTCAATCTAGAATACCTATGTGGTTGAAAAACTGAAATTATTTTTCTTTTTTTATAAATTCCTCTAACACTATTTAAAACTGCTTTAATTTCAGTTGGATGGTGCGCATAATCATCGTAAAACTCTCTTTTATCAATAGAGAAAATTTTTGTAAATCTTCGTTGAATACCTAGAAATTTTGCTAAAGCTTTTTTAATTTTATTTTCTTTAACACCAATATTTAAAGCAATGGCTATTGCAGCAGTCGTATTACTAATATTATGATCACCAATTAAATTAACTTTTATACCTTTTATTTTATTAATTTTTTTATCTTTTAATTTTATCCTTAAATCAAATGTTGTGTATTTCAAATTTTTTATTACATTTATAATTTGGTAATTTGCATTATTATTAAATCCATAAGTTAAATAATTATTTGTTTTGAATCTTGTTATTAGTGATTTTAAATTAAAATCATCTGCACAAATAATGGATTTTCCAAAAGATGGGGTTTTCTCAATAAATGAAATAAAACTCTTTTTTAGTTTTTCAAAACTGCCATAAAAATCTAAATGCTCTTTATCGACATTTGTTACAATAGAATATGTTATAGGTAACTTTAAAAAACTACCATCTGACTCGTCTGCTTCTATAACGGCCCACTCTCCTTTTCCAAGTTGTGCAGTATTTTTAAGTGAATTTATTACTCCTCCATTAATTACAGTTGGATCCAGACCAGATTCTACTAAAATATTTGCTACCAAAGATGTAGTTGTTGTCTTTCCATGAGATCCGGTTACAACGATATTTTTTTTTAGAGCAACAATATTTGCAAGCATTTCACCTCTTTTAAAAATTGGTAATTTTTTATTTCTGGCAGATTTTAATTCTTTATTATTTTCTTTGATGGCTGAAGAAATAACTACCATAGTCGCTTTTTTTATATTTTCTATATTGTGTCCAAAATAAACTTTAATACCTGATTTAATTAATCTTTCTGTGTTTTTATTTTGACTTGAATCACTTCCCTGTATATTAAACCCTAAATTATTCATGATTTGAGACAAACCACTCATTCCAATTCCTCCAATACCTATGAAGTGAATTACTTCTTTGCTGGCAATATTAATTTTCATTTTTAAATAATTTCATTAACTTTATTTTCTATATCACTGTATACGTTCTTGTTACAAATTTTTTCTAAATTATTGCGAAAATTTTCGAAATTATTTTTATCATCTGAAATTTTTACAATTAAATTAAATAAATTCTCAACATTAAAATTGGCTTGTTCTAAAATCCAACAACATTCTTTATTTTCATAATATTTTGCATTTAAAAATTGATGGTTATCTATAGAATGAGGTAAAGGTACTGCAATAAATGGTGTTTGAGTACATGCAAGTTCGGCTGTTGTAGACGCCCCACATCTTGTTATAGCTAAATCAGATGATGATATCAATTTTAAAATATCTTTATCAAATTCAAAAACATAATTTTTAATATCATTTTTTATATAAAAATCTTTTATCTCTTTTTTTTGTTTTTCTAAACATTGTTGACTAATTTCTAATATCATTCCTTTGTCTTTTAATTTTTTAATTACTCGGGGAATAATTTGACCAAAAATTTCTGTTCCTTGGCTGCCTCCTAATACTAAAATATTAAAATTATTTTTATTTTCATTTTTATTTTTATCATAATTAATAATTTTTTTTTCTAAAATGGGGCCAACCTCATAAGTTTTACTTTCATATTTTCTAGGAAAATATTTTATTATTTTTTTTGAGACGAAAATTATTTTTGAAAATTTTAATAAATATTTATTTGCTCTACCTAGTACCATATTGTTTTCATATATTATTAAAGGAATTTTAAAAAATATAGATGAAAAAGATATTGGAAATGATACATACCCACCAAAACCAAAAATTAAGTCTGGTTTTTCTTTTTTTAAAAAAATTATTGATTTAATAACAGAATAAATAATTATAAAAATTGACAAAAGCTTTTTTAAAATACTTTTGTTTGTTGGGGTTCCCGCTACTAATATATGTGACTTAAATTCTGGATAATTCTTTATAAATTTTTTTCCCCTAATATCTGTTACCAAAATGACTTCATATCCTTGAGTAAAAAAATGTTTCATTAAATTTATTGCAGGAAATATATGCCCTCCTGTTCCCCCTGCTGTAAAGATTATTTTTTTAGACATATTAAAAACGTCTTGAAGAATCCTTTCTAGTAAAATTTAGTATAATGCCAGCAATTATTGAACTTCCGATTAATGACGATCCTCCATAACTTAAAAAGGGTAGCGTCATCCCTGTTGTGGGAAATAATCTTGTATTGACACCAATATGAATAAACGACTGTATTGTTAAAAGCGATATAAGACCAATGAGTGATAGCTTAAGAAACTCATCTTGTTCTGCCAAAACTTTGTACAACACTTTGTAATTTATAAATAAAAAGATCATCACAATTATTAAAACAAATATGGCACCAAATTCTTCTGAAATAACAGCTATAATATAATCTGTGTGAGCCTCTGGCACTTTATCCTTTAAAATACCCTCTCCCATCCCTTGTCCCGTTAAACCTCCTTGTTTAATAGCATCTAATGCTTTTTGCGATTGAAAATTATCACCTGCATTTGGATCAAAAAATGTTTTTATTCTGGTGTATACATACCCAAATTTTTCGGGAAATAAAAATATTAGTAAAACAATAACACATAGCATTGTTAAGCCTAATATTGATAAAACAATCATATTAAAACCTGATACGAAAATCATAGTAACCCAAGTTAAAAGTAACAATAAAGTTTGGCCAATGTCTGGCTGGTAAACTAAAAAAATTACAATTAATAGCAAGACTAAGAATGAGTATAAGTACCTCGTATAAAGATTTGTTTTTTCGTTTAAAATAATAATTTTTGCACTAAAGACTATAAAGAAAGGCTTAACTAATTCTATAGGTTGAAATCTCGGTAAAAAAGGTAAATCCAACCATCTTTTTGAACCTTTAACCTCTATACCTAAAATTGGAATTAAACATAGAAGAATAACAGAAATAATAAATAAATAAGGCAAAAATTGCATTAATTTATTTTTGCTTTGAATAGAAATTATTATCAACAAAAATAAAGAGGTAAAAACAAATATAAAATGCTTTAAAAAAAAGAAATAGGTTTCTTTATTAACTTTTTCTGCAGCTATTGAAGATGTAGATGAAAAAGAAAAAAATAAACCTAGCAGAAAAAGAGAGATAAATGAAAAAAGAATTTGCTTATCTACATTTCTCCACCATCTTGCGAATAAACCAGTATTTTCGCGACTTAAATTAAACATTAAACTTTCGTATAAATTCCTTTGACACAAGACTTTTAAAATGATTTCCTCTTTCGCCAAAGTTATTATATTGATCAAATGATGCTCCCGCGGGACTTAAAAGTACTGAGCTTCTTATATCTTTATTTAAAATTATATCTTGATTTATATTTTTTAGAGCTTCTTTAATATTTTTTGAAATTTTATAAGGTATATCTTTTTTGATCTTTTTAACAAATGATGAAGTTGATTTACCTATTACATAGGCTTTAACTATTCTTTTTTTAACGCTCTTTAAATTAAATTTATCTTTATACTTCGGGACACCACCTACTATCCAATATATTCTATTATAATTCATTAGTGATTGTAAACTTGCATCAAAACTTGTTGCTTTTGAATCATTAATATATATCAATTTTTTATTTGAAAAAATTATTTCCTGACGATGGGGAAGCCCTTTAAAGTCATTAATTGCCTTAATTATAGTATTGTTTTTAATTTTTAAATTTTTTGCTATTCTATATGCAAAAGATAAGTTTTCAATATTACCATTATTATTAAAATATTTATTTTTAATTTCATTTAAAAGGTAACTACTATTTTTTTTAGTAACACAGATTAATTTCGATTTTACCTTCTTTAACTTTATTACCTTTTTTATTAATGCAGAATATTTGTTATCTATATTGATATAAGAATAATCAGATTTATTTTGTGCAAAAAAAATTCTAGACTTAACTTTGGTATAATCAGTAGTATTTTTATGTCTTTCTAAATGATCTGGCGAAATATTTAATATAGCAGCATGCCTGGATCTAAAAATTTTTGAATACTGGAGTTGATAAGATGAAACTTCTAATATGTATATGCATTTTTTTCTTCTTTTTTCTAAGTTTGAAGATAGTATGGGTTTTCCTATATTACCTAATGTTTTTACATTAAGTTTTGCAGTTTTTAAAATTTTTTCAATTAGTTTGCAAGTTGTAGATTTTCCGTTGGTTCCAGTAATTGAAATAATTAATTGATTTTTATTTAATTCAAAAAAAAGATCTATATCTGTAATTACTTTAGCTAAATTTCTTTTTAAATAGTTTTTAATTTTACATTTATTAATATCAATTCCTGGACTAATTACTATCTTATCAATAAATTCTTTTTGTAGCCAAAATTTATTTAGGTTGAGATTTTTTTTTTTTAATTTCGTTCTTGTTTTTTTGTTATCATCCCAGCAATAAACTTTTGCATTTAACTTTTTAAATGTTTTTGCTGCAGAAATCCCTGTCATTCCCATACCATAAATAGCAATTTTTTTATTTTTGTATTTTTGTGAAGGAAGCATTGGTTATCTTAATTTTAATGTCGCTAAACCTATAAGTGCCAAAACTATAGAAATAATCCAAAATCGAATTACTACAGTTGATTCTGCCCAACCCTTTTTTTCAAAATGATGGTGTAGAGGTGCCATCATAAAAACCCTTTTACCAGTAAGTTTAAAGGAAATAACTTGAATAATAACTGAAACTGTTTCTAACACAAATATTCCTCCAATAATCCCTAGGACAATTTCATGTTTTGCGATAATGCTTATAGCTCCAAGAGATCCACCTAAAGATAGCGAGCCAGTATCGCCCATAAAAATTTTAGCAGGTGGAGCGTTGTACCATAAAAAGCCTAAGCAAGATCCTACTATTGAACCACAAAAAATTGCAGATTCACCGACGCTTGCTATGTAGGGTATCTGTAAATATTCTGAAAAAACTGTATTTCCAACTACATAACAAATTAAAGTAAATGATAAAGCTACAAGCATTACTGGAACTGTAGCCAAGCCATCTAACCCATCAGTCAAATTAACAGCATTTGAAGATCCCACAATTATAAAGATGCTAAATGGAATAAAAAACAATCCTAGTTGTAGTGTTACATGTTTAAAAAAAGGAAAGTAAAGATTTTTTAAATGTTCATTGTTACCATATTTTAATAATAAAAGTATTGCAGCCAAGGAAAGAATAATTTGCCACATAATTTTCATCTTCGAAGATATTCCTATTGAGTTATTATGTTTAATTTTAAGATAGTCATCTATCGCTCCAAGCAAACCAAAGCTTGTAGCCACCATAAGCAAAACCCAAATATATGGATTTGTTAAGTCAGCCCACAAAAGAGTTCCAAAAAGTATTCCAATTAAAATAAGGACGCCACCCATCGTTGGTGTTCCCACTTTTTTAACTATATGATCTATGGGTCCGTCTTCTCTTATTGGTCCTGTGATTTTATGTAATTCAATAAATCTTATAAATGGACCACCAATTAAAAATACTATTGCCATAGAAGATATTACTGAAAGTCCTGTTCTAAAAGTTAAATAACGAAAAACATTCAGTGCAGAAAATTGATCTACTAAAGTAATTAAAAAATTATATAACACTTATTTTATTCCTTTTAATATTTTTTGAAAATTCATTTAATCCAGTTGCATTTGATCCTTTTACCATAAGTAAATCATTATTGTTCACAATTTTATTAAAATAATAATAAGCATCCCTAAGATTAGTAAAAATTTTACCTTTTTTGTTTTTGTTCAAATAATTAAATGTTTCTTTTATATAATTTCCATAAACAAAAACTTTGTCTATATCACTTTTATTAATTATAGATGATAATTCTTTATGAAATTTCCTAGATTTTTTACCTAATTCCAACATATCACCTAAAAAAACTATTTTTTTAGAAGTGGCATTTCTTTGGTACGAACTCATATTATTTATAGCTGATAACATCGATAAAGGGTTTGCGTTATAACTTTCATCAATAAATTTAAACCTTTTTTTAAATTTTTTAACTATTTGTATATCTCCTCTTCCTTCAGGAAGAGAAAAGGTAGTAAATTTTTTTTTAATTTTACTCAAGTCTAAATTCAAAGCATATAAGGTGGAAATGCAAGCTAAAATATTATTTACAAAATTATTTGTAGAATATTTAGTTTCAAAAAAATAAATATTTTTTTTAACAAATACTTTTAGTCTATATTTATTTTTTATCTTTGTGATATTAGATAAAAAAATATCAGCTTTTACTTTTGAACTAAATGAAATAACTTTAATCCCTTTTGATATAGCTTTGTCAGATAAAAATTTGAAAAATTTATCATCTCTATTTAAAATTATTTTTCCATCTATTGATATATTGTTTATTATTTCTGATTTGGCTCGAGCAATATCTTTTAGTGTATTAAAGTTTTTAAAATGAGCGCCAGAAATATTAGTAATAATAGCAATTTCTGGTTTTACAATTTTTGATAGATTATGTATCTCCCCTTTTTTATCCATTCCAATTTCAAATACTCCATAATTTGTATTTTGTTTAAGATTAGAAAGGCTAAGAGGAACCCCAAACTTATTATTAAAGGAATGAGGAGAGTGATAAACATTCCCATAATTTTTAAGAATAAAACCGATTAAATTTTTCAAAGTAGTTTTTCCTACACTTCCTGTTATTCCAATAATTTGTGCTGAGGTATGTTTTCTGGTTGCTGATGCCAAATCATTTAATGCGTCTAAAGTATTTTTAACTTTTATGAATTTTTTTGGAGGAATTTTTTTTATTTTTTTACTTATTATTAATCTCGCTGCTCCTTTTTTTACTGCGTCAGTTACAAAATCATGCCCATCTCTTTTTTTTCCTTTAATGGCAAAAAATAAATTATTTTTTTTCATAGTTTTTGTGTTGATAGAAACACCATTATAACTAATATTTTTTTGAAAAACTTTTTTAAATAAAAAATTTTGATGATTATATTTTTTGAAAGATAGATTTCTTTTATACAACAATTTATTTATTACTTTTTTATCTGAAAAATTAAAAACTCTGCTACCATAATCTTGTGTTTTTTCGTGACCTTTCCCTGCTACTAAAAGTATTTCGTTTGATTGCAAATCATTAATAGCTGTTTTTATAGCTGTTTTCCTATTTCCAATATCAACAGCAAAATTTCTACATCCTTTTATAATATCATTTCTAATTTTTTTAGGATTTTCATTTCTTGGGTTATCATCTGTTACAAAAACTTTGCGGCAATACTGCGATGCTACCTTACCCATAACAAACCTCTTTGTTTTGTCTCTTTCTCCTCCGCATCCAAATACAATTACTATTTCTTTGTTAAATTGTTTTTTGATTGCTATTAGAGTTTGTTTTAATGCGTCTGGAGTATGAGCAAAATCTACAATAATTTTAGAATTATTTTTTAAATTTCCTACACACTCTAACCTTCCTGGTACTGTTTTAATTTTGTGGAGGCATTTAAAAATTTTATTTTTATTTAATCCACAATTCATTGCTGCTATCACAGCCATAAGTAAATTTTTTACTTGAAAATATCCAATTAGTGGAATTCTTAAATTTATAATTTTAGAATTTAAAGATATTTTGATCAATTGTACTTTATCTGAATATTTATTATCTAAAACTTTTAAATTTCCAGTTTTAAGCCCAATTGTAGATATTTTAATTCTTCTTTTGTTTGCAATTTTTTTTATAACTTTAAACTCTTTATTATTTTCATCAGTTATAATTTTTGATTTTTTACTTAATAGAGTATTAAATAAATACATTTTTGCATTAAGATAGGATTTAAAATTTTTATGGTAATCTAAATGATCGTGGCTAAGATTTGTAAATATTCCTAACTTTATATTTAAGTTATTTAATCTTTTTTGTACTAATCCGTGACTTGATGCTTCTAGAATTACATTTTTAACTTTGTTTTTTGCAATAATATCTAAGCTTCTATGTAATGATAAAGCATCTATTGAAGTTAAATTAATTTTTTTATTATATTTTTTAGAAAAAATGCCCAATGTGCCTATTGAGGCTACTGATGCTTTATTTAAATTTAATATTTGATAAAAAAAATTAGTTACTGATGATTTTCCATTTGTTCCTGTAACAGCAACTAAATTTGCAGGTTTTTTTTTATAAAATTTTGAACAAACTTCTGATAGGCTTTCTCTTACATCTTTTACGACAATTATTGGTATTGAATTATTAAAATTTTTAATTTTTGTACCAGTTATAATAACTGAAGGTTTTTTGGATAAAACCTGATCTATAAAATTTATCCCTGATGTATTTTTTCCACGGATAGCAAAAAAAATGTTGCCTTTTTTTACTTTTCTACTATCAAAAGAAATACCACTAACAGGTATTTTTTGATACTTTTTATCAGTTTTCTTTAATAAATTGCCTAGAAGCATTTAAAAATTTTTTGAAGCTTGTAGGTTATTTATGGCTAAAATTGGACCAATTTTTTTTATTATTTTGCCAGCAATTTCAACTGTATTCCACCCTGATGTATTTCTTTTTTCACCTTTATATTTATATCCATTTGGGAATTTTTCTGAAGAGGGAAAGTTGTATACGTAAGCTGGGGCTGATTTTGGTTCATCTAACATTACAAGCAGTACATATTTTGGATTACTTGCAGGAAATATAGAAACAAATGTATTTAATTTTTCATTAGATTTATACTTTAATGCAGTTCCTGTTTTACCTGCAATCTCATATCCGCTTATATTAGCAAAGTTTGCGGTACCCTCATCAAGACTTACTACCTTTCTCAAAATTGAATTAATAGAACTACTTGTTGAATTTGAAAGTATTTGTTTGCCTTTTTTGTAACTTTGTTTTTTATCTTTTAAAAGAAATGGATTAATCTTATATCCACCATTGCCTAAAATAGCGTAAGCTTTTGCTAGCTGTAATGGAGTGGTTGCTATACCATGTCCATAAGATGCTGTTGCTAGCTTACATTTTCCCCATTTAAATGAAAGTGGAGTTCCTATCTCCCCTAAATCAAAATTAATTTTTTCAAATAATCCTAGTGAACTCAAAAAGTTTTTGTACTTATCGATTCCAAGCTTTTGCGCTATACGAACTGATCCAATATTAGATGAACGAATTAAGATTTGCTCAGCGCTTAAATTATTTGGAAGTTTATCATGTTCACTAATTGTGAATTTATCGCAGTATATTTTATGTTCTAAGTTTTTAAATACTGTGTTTGGGTTTATTATTTCATTTTCTAAACCTGCGGCTAACGTAAATGTTTTAAAAACTGATCCTAATTCATAAACTCCAAGGGTAATTTTGTTTGTATAAATATCATTTTCAATTGAATTTCGCTGATTTAGATCAAAATCAGGTAAGGACACCAATGATAACACTTCTCCGTTATCAACTTTCATTAATATAGCTGCGCTACCAATATTATTAAAATCTGATTGTGCATTAATTAATTCCTCTCTTATCAAATACTGCAAATTTGAGTCTAAAGTTAACTCAAATGGAAAATTTCTTATTTTTTCACTTTTTAAATCTTGATCGAAGTTTTTTTCTATTCCAGAAATACCTATATTTTTATCATCTATTTGGCCCAAAATATGACTAAAGAGATTTTTTTGAGGATAAATTCTATGTTGCCTTTTGGGAAATTCTATAGATTTATTTCCCAACAACCATAACTTTGTGTATTCATCTTCTGTTAATCTTCTTTTTATATAAAAAAACTTTCCTTTATCTAATTTTTTTTGAATTTGATTAATATTTATTTCTGGAAAAATAATTTTTAGATTTATCAAAAATTTTTTATGATCTTTAACTAATTGTGGTCTTACACCGGCATCATAAATATCAATATTTCTTGCAAGAATTATACCGTTTCTATCTATTATATCTCTTCTTTCTTTTGTGAAGCTTTGTTTAATATTTTTAGAGTAAAAAGTTTTTTTATTGAATGTTGAAAGATATAGAATTTTTATACTAATAATTAAAATTACACCTATAAAAATAAAAAATAGGAAATTAACTCGATTTAATGAAATTTTAGGTGAGTTGTGATTGGTACTTTGGGAATCAATTTCTGATTCATGGTAATCTTCAAAAAAAAAACTTTTTTGTTTTTTATTTATTTTTTTTTTGTTTACCATTATTTATTTTCCTGGAATAACAGGTATTCCCAAAAACGCTTTGACTATTTGAATCGCTCCCCATTTTTGAACTTTTTCGAAACTAATTATTTCTGAAGGAGATTCATACATTTGCTTTAATTCTCCTTTTTTTTGTTCAATTTGTTTTGCAATTTTTATTTTAACTTCGGCTGGAATAGATTTTGGATTAGAATACATTTCCTGCAATTTTTTTAGTTCCTTCTTTTTTTTATTTACTTTTTTTGCTAATTTTACTTTAATTTTATTTTTTAAATTATCTTCTTTTTTTGCTTGTTCCGTTATCTGTTTAAAATCTTCTTCACTTATCTGATCATCTAAATGCTTAATTTGTTTTTGTTTATATGGAACTAATTCAAACTCTAAGTATTGCTTTGCCAATAAAGATATATTTGCTGGAGTTGTAATTACTTCATGTTCTAGTGATGCCTTACCTAAATTTAACTCTATACTTTTAATTGATGCTCTTAAATTACTTATTTCTTTTTGTAAATTTCTAGTTTCATTTTTAATTGTAGATACAAACACTAGTCCAATTACAAATAAAAAAGCGGTTATAGAATATTTTTTAACTGAATTATTTTTTTTAGGTAAAGTTGAAATCCATTTATCGTGGTCCAGTTTAATATTACTGTCTTCAGACTTCGTATTTGGTATGGTTTCTATCCATTTATCTGGGTTGATACTCATAACTTTATTTCCTCTAAATCAAAATAGTTAGAAAATTTCTCTTTGAATTCTGTCGGATAGGTGAATGAATAATTATTTCTAATAGCATATCTTAATTTTGCAGATCTGGAACGAATATTTTTTTCAATTTCTTTTTTTGTTGGGGTCATAGCTTTTTTAGAAATAAATTTAAATAGACCATTATTATTCTTTTGTAATGGTAAATATCTTGAAGGATTTTTATTTATATCTGAATTTAAATTAAAAAAATTTTTTACAATTTTATCCTCTAAAGAATGAAAGCTTACAACAATTAGTTTTCCTTCACCTTTTAAAATTTTAGTAGCTAAGATTAATCCCAAAACTAGCTCTGTAAGCTCTTGGTTTACAAAAATTCTTATTGCTTGAAATGTTTTGGTAGATGTGTTTTTTTTATGATTATTATAATTTTTTTTTACTTCATTGATTATAGAAGAAAGTTCCTCAGATGTTTTAATTTTTTTTTTACTCCTATATTTAATAATTCTATTAGCTATCTTTTTGCTATCTTTTTCCTCACCCAATACTTTGATAATTTTTGATAAATTTTTCTTGTCTAAACTATTCACAACATCATAAGCTGAGTACTTGTTGATTCCCATTTGCATACTTAAAGAATTCTTTGATTTAAATGAAAAACCTCTTTTTTCATCTGCTAATTGAAATGAAGATAGACCCAAATCAAAAATTATTGCACGTGGACTAAGATTGGGTTTTATAACTTTGTCAAGTTCACTAAATTTTTTTTCAAAAAAATTAAATCTTTTAGGAAATCTTTTTAATAAGGATTTAGCATACGTTTGGGTTAAATTATCTCTATCTAGAGCTATTACGTTAGTATTAGGATGTTTTAAAATTGCCTGCGAATATCCTCCTCCGCCAAAAGTGCAATCAATAAAATCGCCACCATGATGAGGGGATATAATGCTTAGAATTTGATCTAGCATCACCGGATAGTGTTTTGTTTTTTCCAGTGACATGGTGGCATTCATAAATTTCTTTACTATCGTTCATTTAATTTTTTTGTCTTCTTAAAAAAGCGGGTATTTCAAAATCTTCTTCCTGATCTAAATTATCAAACATTTCTGGTTCTTTTTCCGGAACATCTTGTTGGGGATGATTTTGAATATCCTGATTTTCAAATACATCCATTTGTTCATTGTGTAACTCGTTTGATGAAGTATTTTCTATATCATTTGAAAAAAGTTCTGGAGTTGCGAGCTCAATACTATCTACTTCAAAATTTGGAATATCTTCTTGATTTTTTTGATTCTTAATAGCACCAGTGTTCTGTAAGTAAGTTGCGTTTTCTATCGAAATATTATCTAGTAATAGTTCTTTTGTATTTTCTTGTTCTTGCATATTTTCTTTACTTACACTTTCTTCTTTAACAAGATTATTTTGCTCAATTACAGTATTCATATCTAAAGCTGTTGCACCCTCTGTTGCTGACAGAGTTGGTTGGTTGGTTACCACACTATTAACTACTGTTTCTTTAATAGTATTATTTCTTCCATGAATTCTATGAACCATACTAATAACTGGTTTTGTTTCTGGTCCTTGATCATCTAAAGCTGTAGCAACAATAGAAACTCTCATTTTTCCATCAAGATTAGGATCTGTTATTGCGCCAATAATTAACTCAGCTTCCGAATCTACTTCTGCTCTAACTTTGTTTACGGCTTCATCAACTTCAAAAAGTGTTAAATCTTTTCCACCTGTAATATTAATCAAAAGTCCTTTGGCTCCTTTAAGCGAGTATTCATCAATTAGAGGATTCTTGAGAGCTTGGTTTGCAGCTTCGGATGCTCTTTTATCACCTTCTGCTTCACCAGTTCCCATCATAGCTTTTCCCATACCACTCATAATAGTTTCAACATCAGCAAAATCTAAATTAATTAATCCTGGCCTTACCATTAAATCGGTAACTCCTTGTACACCTTGTTTTAAAACTCTATTTGATAATTCAAAAGATTCTTCAAAAGTTGTTTTTTCACTCGCTACTTTAAATAAATTTTGATTTGGAATAACTATATTCGTATCAACATGTTTTTTAAGTTCTTCTAATCCTTCTAAAGCCCTTTTCATTCTGCTTGGCCCCTCATACGAAAAAGGTAGTGTTACGACTCCAACTGTAAGAATATTTAATTCTTTAGCTGCTCTAGCAATAACGTGTGAAGCTCCTGTTCCAGTTCCTCCACCCATACCCGCAGTGATAAAAACCATATTGCTTCCTTGTATAAAATTAATTATTTCGTTTAAAGACTCGTCAGCTGAAGCTTGACCTAGATCATTTTTTCCTCCAGCTCCCAATCCTTTTGTTAAATTTGCTCCTAACTGAATTTTTGCATCAGCTTTATTCATTTTTAAATCTTGCGCATCTGTATTAACAGCAACAAACTCTACACCTTGCAGTCCTGCCTCTATCATACCATTGATTGCGTTTCCTCCAGCTCCCCCAACGCCTAAAACTAATATTCGTGGTTTTAATTCTCTTAATTCAGGTACATTTATATTAATTGTCATTTTTCCTCCTTGTTGAATTGCATTTCCCATTTAAGGCTTGCTCTATTCAAATTAGCTTTTTTTCTAGCTTGAGCTTTGAATTTTTCAAAAAGTTTAGGTTCCCAAATCTGGAATGTTTTTCCTTGCCCAACGAAAACCATTGCCTGTTTAATTTTTGCATGATTTAACAATTTGTTTGGTATAGATACTCTACCTTCACTATCAAATTGTAGATTTACGCTTTCAGCTAAAATTGAAGTTGCAAAAATATCTCTTTTTTCTTCAAAAGGATTTAATGAATCTATTGAATTTGAAATTTTTTCTATTCTATTTTGTGAACATCCCTCTATAGAAGGATTATTAAATGACGGATAACAGACAACACCGTTATACCCCATGCTGCTTAAGTAAGATCTAAAACTAGCTGGCACTGATACCCTCCATTTT
>MDSV01234861.1_pt1 | contig 16560 bp, 13 predicted proteins | sample 810851 | NCBI WGS metagenome assembly MDSV01 (sample SAMN05326640, study PRJNA326480) | marine metagenome | isolation source: seawater | place: Atlantic Ocean: North East | collected 2012 | reverse complement strand
GATCATTTTTCCATCTCCAACCATTTCCCGTAATGCGCGTACAGAGTCAGCATTTGACCCGTTTCCAATGAATCCAAACACGCCAGGATGAACCTTTCCTGCTTGGACAACAGTTGCAGTATAATCTGGATTCAACAGATTGCCACGGCTTGACATCTGGGCGAGCAATAAGACTCCACCTTCTCGTGAGGCATCACTCCAAGCAGATTGCAACCCATCGACAATATCAGGGCCGCTGATGAGATGAGCGGTAACGATGTCACTCCATTCTTTGATGTTGTATACGCCGCCCATCTGCTTTCTCGATATTTTTCCGATATCAGCAAATTTACGATCTTCAAAAATAAGCAAATCCATTGTTTGGGCAAGATTGCAAAATTGACCCCACTCTTCTTTGTTCCAATCATCGATGAGATCGACATGTGTCTTTAGAGCAGCGATTGAAGGTCCAACTGCTTTCAGAAGTTCGAACAACTCTCCCATAGTGTATTTGTCAGCGGCAAGACAGACAAGGCTCTTCTTTCTGCATGCAACTTCCATGAACGTTTTCGCCATGGGCAACGTTGAGGCACCCCATCGTGCCTTCCATGCTTCTGCGGCCTCCATGTTGAACTCCAAGCGTTGCCACCAATCATAGTTTGCGGAAAAGACGCAAATCGTTTATGTCACCTCAAACAGGCTTTGTCATGGCGCAAAGGAGTGGGATGGCTCTCCTCTTGGCGTCAATGATGTTGTCAATGACATTGGCAGGCTGTTTTGGCGATGCCGAAGCGGGTCCAGAACAACAGCAAGCCGAACCATATCCAGATATCTATGAACGGCACACATTACAGTGGAATTGGACCGGCTCGTACTCTCGTGTTTTGGAAGATGGCCCCTATGAACCCCTTTCTGTTCAAGAAGCAACCATCGAAGTTGACACTTCTGGGACATGGGAAGGAGGGCCAAACACTGCTGAAGTCCACCTCTCCTACTGGCTGCCTTCGAATACAGAAGAAGGCGAACAAGTTCCGGTTATCGCTGTCGTCAGCCCGTACTTTGACTATGGGCAACAAGGTAGTGAATCATCTCCAACCAATGTCGTGAGTGCTGGACGAGGCGAATTCATTTACGATAATTTCGTTCCTCATGGATATGCATTGGCCCAAGTTGCTGTATTTGCAACTGAGGAGAGTACGGGTTGTTTCGATTATCGTGGAGACGGCGAAGGACTTGGCATCCACACTGCCGTTGAATGGCTTGGTACTCAAAATTGGAGTAACGGGCATGTTGCGATTTATGGTAAATCCTACGAGGGAGCCACTGCATGGGAAGCTGCTGCACAAGGTAGTCAGTATCTCAAGACCATCGTCCCAATATCAGGTACGACGGCATTGGCCCCACTTTTGTACAAAAACGGTAGCGCAGAAGCTCGAAGTCAAGTGATGCATTCGAATTATGGGGGGTCAATTCTTGATTATGATTCTGATGATTTGGACAACCTGTGCGGAGATGTTGTTGAAGGGTTCCTTGCTGGACCAACACGCTACGGGCTCGGTGAATTGGATCCCTACATGGACAATTATTACGATGAGCGCAGTCATATCGACAAAGCACTAGGGACTTACAATGGAAGCATCTATTGGGTTCAAGGATTGCAAGATTGGAATGTTGACCCCCACCAAGTGTTCGGGGGCCCGCCTGGCGTAAATTGGTATCAAGAATACATCGACAACGGATACGATGTTGCTGGTATGATCGGTCAATGGGAACATAACTATCCAGACCAATGGACAAAACACAATGCGCAAGCCTCTGGTTACGGTGGCGAAGCAATTCAGAACATGACTCGATGGGATTGGGGTCAAGACTTGTTTGAGTGGATGGAATATTATCTCAAAGGGATTGGAGAAAAGCCCGATCTTCATGCCCAAATACAGCGGAACGATGGTCAATGGAGAATCGAAGATACGTGGCCTCCATTGGATGTCGAACCTCATCAAATCGATTTAGGAGATTGTACGAACGACGGCGCATTTGTCGGAGGCGGTGCGCCGGTTGTCGGAGGTGGCCAATCACTCACCGTTGAATGTCCTGCAATCAATGAATTACAAGATTCACACATCGCAGGTCTTGCCACAATCCATCTTTCAGCAGTTCCAACATTCGATGGAGGGCAAGTCTTCGTTGAGATGCAGGATGCTGTAACAGGCATTCGTCTTGGTCACGCGACCATGGATGTACGCTATCATGCAGGCGGGTACGAAGCACAAACGGTTGTGCCCGGTCAAGAAATTACCCTTCTCATGGAATTTCAGGCCATTGATGCACTGCTACCCGCAGGACATGGTATTCGTTTCGTTCTCACCGATCAAGGCGAAGACTACCTCGCACCAGCCTGCGGTAACACCTGCACAGTACATGTTCTCCCCTCCCTATCAATTGCAGAATTACCATTGATTGAACGCTCGAGTTCTGAAGTCTTGATTACCCCACAATCAGATGAAGCGGCGAACAACCAGTGACCTCTGAAAGTAGCAATGCAATTTTTTATGCATTTGCAAAATATTTCTCTCCGGAACAGGACAAATGGATAATCTATCCATCTCGAACTCCATCATAATAGAACATATGATTAAACATTCTATCATTTTTTAATCATTAAACACACAAATTACCAAAAATAATGAGCAAATGGTTCATATACTGCCCTCACAGCGACGCATATGATACCCATGAATGATAAAGCAAAACTTGAGTACATTTGGCTAGACGGATACGAACCTACACAAAACATGCGTAGCAAGACAATGGTTCGTTCGAATTTTACAGGAACACTTGAAGAATGTCCTATCTGGATGTTTGACGGTTCCTCAACAAAGCAAGCAGACGGAAGCTCATCCGATTGTCTTCTCCAACCAGTCAACATCTTCCCCGATCCACAGCGTGTCAACGGTTACCTCGTCATGTGCGAAGTTCTCAACCCAGACGGAACCCCTCACCTCAGCAACGGCCGAGCAACCATCGATGATGATGATGCAGACTTTTGGTTTGGTTTTGAACAGGAATACTTCATCATGGATGTCGATACACAACTTCCCCTTGGTTTCCCAGTTGGTGGCTACCCTGGCCCTCAAGGCTTGTACTATTGTTCCGTTGGTGGTAAGAACACACACGGTCGTTCTCTCGTCGAAGAACATGCAGATCTTTGTCTTGAAGCGGGTCTCAATTTCGAAGGAATCAACCAAGAAGTTGCTTGCGGACAATGGGAATTCCAAATCTTCGCAAAGGGTGCAAAGCAAGCCGGCGATGAGCTCTGGGTTGCCCGCTACCTCCTTGACCGCTTGACAGAAAGTTACGGCTACTACATTGAATACCATCCAAAACCAATCAAGGGAGATTGGAATGGATCCGGTATGCACGCAAACTTCTCCAATGGTGCAATGCGTGACAAGGGCGGAAAAGAATTGTTTGACAGCATTTGCGAAGCATTCGGCCGTAACATCGAGAAGCACATGTCAGTTTATGGAGCTCACAACGAAGAGCGTCTGACAGGACTTCACGAAACACAGTCAATCGATCAATTCTCATACGGTGTCTCCGATCGTGGAGCATCGATTCGAGTTCCTGCAACAGTCCCAACAGATGGATGGGTAGGCCGTCTTGAAGATCGTCGCCCAGCATCCAATGGTGATCCGTACAAAATCGGAGCAGTCATCATTGAGACGACGAAGTCTGTTTCTTGATTTCATCATTCGACGACTTGTTTCGAATGCGATAGACGCCCAGCGTAATCGCAATGATGAATCCTAAAGTAAGGATGTTTGAAACGATCATCGCAATGGATTTGACAATAATTCCGTAAACAAGCCAGAGCGACAAAGAAGCAGTCACGGCAAGGAACGTTGGGAGAGATATCCCCTCCTCCTTTTCATCGACATATACGCGCCGAATCTGAGGAATCCAAGCAACAATGCCGATGAAACCTGCGATCAGACCAATTGCTTCAATCCAAGGCTCAGCCATCATCCCCACTCCTTTGGTCGTCGAGACGCATGTATTGAAACAATCATCATCCAATCCACTTCTTCAGCGGTTGTCTTTCCGACAACATGCATTTTTGCGTTCGGACCATCCTTGCATTTCAATTCGATATTCCTTCCAGAATCATCACTGAGCCGAACTTTACTCATGGAGGTCCGAAACAGGGTCAGGATTCCGCGAGGATGTTCAACATGCACCCTCAGGTCACCTTGTCGGGTTCCATCCCAGTCTTCGACTCCAGAACCTAGACCGAGGTTGAGTAAATCGCCCTTGAGTTTCAAACCCCCGTGCATATGGATTTCATCCCACGTACCAAACCCAGCCATTGTTTCTTCGAAATCACTGTCTTCGGGGGAACCTCCAGTGGATTGGATTCTGTCCAACAATTGTCGTTCATTGATCATTTCAGCAGGCAGTTCTGGGAATGTCTCAGGCCATTCAAGGCGTGGGTGAGTCATAGCAACAAGGACATGAAATGACATCTCATTTTCAGGGAATCGCTGTCGATGAATTTCTTCTAACAGCCGAGCTTTTCGAGCAATTCGATGTGCAACCGTGGCGTGGCTATGGGCTCCACCTTTGTTTCGATGCTGTAAAAACTCACCATCTTCAAAGACTTCAAACCGGCCAGACCAGTGTTTTTGTTCAACAATCAAGACAGTGGTTCCAGATACGAGAATTAAATCGATCTCACGGCGACCGCCATCAGGATCAGGTATGCGGACGGAAGGGTAAACTGCCCAATTGTTGTTTTTGCCTGCTGCTCTGCAAAGTTTTTCCAAACGCAATTCTGCATTTTCCCCAGCCTGATGAATTTCATCGGGTGGGAACATTAACTTCCTTTTCCGCCAAAGCCTCCAACGGTTTTTGAGTCCCACTCCATCACCTAAGTAGCGCATCAACTGAAGAAACAATGAGCGTTGGTTGCTGTTCAGCGCCTTCTGGAAGAGCCTCAACATCGGCTTGTGTCGCTTCTCCTGAGAGTACCAAAATCCCCATGCATTTCGCTCGATTTGCCATTGCAATATCGGTGTAGAGACGGTCGCCCACCATAGCGCATTCCTCAGGCCGAAGACCTAATGCTTTGATCTTATGCAGAATCATGCCAGCGTTTGGCTTTCCTGAGATATGTGTTGGCTCAACACCTGTAGTTGCTTTGAACAATGCGAGAAATGCTCCAACATCTGGAAGGCCGCCATTCGGAGAAGGACAAACCATGTCGGGATGAGAAGCCATCAACGGAACGCCTGCATGAAGGTACAAACTCGCAGTTTCCAGTCGTTCATATGTTGTTTCAGTATCGTAACCAAGCACAACGTACTGGGGCTCCTGGGAACGTGTTGTAATTCCCTCATCTTCCAACATTTGACACATTCCTTCAGTTCCAACGCAATAGGTTTGCGTGATGTTTTGTTGTTTGAGCCAAGCGATACAGTCGTGCGTTGATAGGAGAACATCATCTGCAGTTGCTGGAATCCCCATTCTCTCCAACTTCTTGACGTACTGTTCGACACTACGCGAAGAATTGTTGGATAAAAAGTACCGCTGAACGCCCTGCTCATCACACCGATCAAGAAATTCCAAGGCTCCATCAATGAGTTTGCCGCCCAAGTAAATCGTTCCGTCAAGGTCCAGAAAGACGGCTTTGATGCCTTCAAGACTTGTCCCCATGTTGCATCCTTAGAACATCAAGGTCTTGAACATGAACCATGGAGAGTGAAGATTTTCTTGGGCTTCCTTGCTTGCAATCATTTCGGTCATCATTTCTTGCAACTGAGGCTTACGACCAGCCTTACCAACAAACCAGTTGAGCAACCATGATTTTCGACTTAGAGATTGCATCCTGTAACTGTTTTTGAGTTCCGCTCCAAGTGTTTTCCACACTTCTTCCTGATATTCATCCGGAGTACGCTCTTCAAGGATATGGCGAGCCGCAATCTCTCCGGTCAATAGAGCATTTCCGACCCCTTCGCCTGAAAATGGATCGACGAGACTTGCCGCATCACCGACGAGCCAGGCCCCATTCATGGCCATTCGCCGAGGCTGGTTCTTCTGCTTCTTTCGAGGTGAACCAAACGGAAGTTGCCAACCCTTGGCGCTTCCTTTGACCATGGTTGCATCTGCAAATCGCTCTTTGAATTGTGGATGATTGGCGATAATGTCACTTTGCAACGCCTTCAACTTCTTCGACTGTTTATCCATCAAATGCATGACCATTCCACAACCAACATTGACTCTTCCTTCACCGATTGGGAAAATCCAAAAGTAGCCAGGAATGATTGTGTCGACGAAGTGGATTTCGATGTCCCCGATGTTGCCTTCACAACCCTTTACGCCATCCCAGTATTCTCGATATCCGCCACAGTAGTGCTTGCGGTCAACCATGGCTTCTCCATAGGTATCGGCAACCAATGAGGTAGCCACAGGGCAAAGGTAGCCTCCAGCACCAACAATTGCAGGAGCATGGAATTCCATCGATTCCCCTTTTCTTCCTCCAACAGTTAGTCTCACTCCTGTTGCTTTTCGTTGAGGGCCTGATCCTTGACCTGGATCTTCTCCATCGTTGTACAATACGGCTTTGACCGCCGCATGTTGAATAACCGAACCACCGCTTTCTCGAACAAGTTCTTGGACGCGTTCGAACAACAAGTGGTCAAATTGTTGACGAGGTAGCGCATATCCCGCTTCGAGCCTTGCTACATCCTCTTCAGGCAGGGGGACGCGAACTTCTTTCCCATTTGGACTTGAGAACAGAATACCGTTTACTCGGAAATGTGGCGTGCTTTCGAGCGTTTCTTTCACACCAAGAGCTTTCACGTGAGAGAGCGATTTACCGCCGACCGCATCTCCACAAATTTTGTCTCGAGGCCAGACTCCCTTCTCGAGGAGAAGGACCTTTTTTCCGGCAAGTGCAAGGTAGCCAGCAGCGGAACATCCACCCGGTCCACCCCCAACCACAATTGCATCGAAAGATGCACCAGAATTTGGAACGGCTCCAGTCTCTATTGGTTGCTCCCAAGACGCCATGAGTTAACCACTTCTCGGCAACCTTTGAGGCTTCTTGAACGACCATCATCACTATGCACTATGAACGGGAGAGGCAATACATGGAGGCATCTATGCGACGTAAGGCGACGCTGGGCCTTTTGGCGGTCACTCTGGCATGGGGTGCGACCTTCATTTGGATGAAGCAAGCAATGAACGCCATCCAACCAGAAATTGAGGTTTATGGGAGGACTCCAGTAGTTGCAGCACTGGTAGGGGGGCGATTCTTGATCGCTTTCATAGCACTCGTTTTGGTTTCAAGAGAGGCACAAGCAGCACTTTTCAATTCCGAGTTATGGAAAGGAGGGGCGATTCTCGGGGGTATCCTCCTTGTTGGGTTTATCACTCAAATGATTGGACTTGATTCGATTACACCGTCAACCTCTGCGTTTTTGACATCATTGTATGTCGTATTTACCGCCTTAATTACAACGAAAATAACTGGGCAAAACGTAACTCGTACGATGATTTTCGGGGTTGCACTGGCAACGTTTGGGGCTGGATTTATCGAAGGGCCACCACACCTTTCCTGGGGATGGGGCGAAATTCTAACCGTCATATGCGCCTTTTTCTTCGCACTTCACATTCTCTTTACGCAACAAATTACTCAAAAGATGAGCCCAATTGGCGTCACAAGTACATCGTTTCTTGTCGTAGTGCTCGGAAGTTTGGTCGTTGCACTCCTCACTGCTGGACGCTCAACACCCGATACGATCTCTGTTGTAGTCAATGAGGGCGTGATCTTGCCGCTTTTGTGCCTTGGACTCATTGGATCATTGTTTGCTTTACTCTTGTTGAATATTCTCCAGCGTCATTTACATCCAGTTCAGGCAGCAATCATCTATGCGCTTGAACCTGTTTGGGCTACAATCTTCGCACTCGGTCTTGAAATGACTGATTGGACTGGTTGGATTGCGATAGGTGGTAGCGCCCTTTTGGCTGGCAACCTTATGGTCGAATTACGGGAGACAGCTACAACAGAACACGACCTTATTCCGGAACCAAATCAATCATCTCACCCTCCAGATTCCATCCTTATTCATCCAAGTCAGGAAGAATAATCCATTCAAAAGTAGCACATCGTTCAAGTCCTGCCTGTCACGAGGAAAAACTGGGCGAGGCTATGTCAGACCACAAAAATCAACGCGAGGCGACAAAAAACGTACACGCAGGAACCAATCACGTAGGCGACTCCGTCAACACCCCCATCTTCCTTTCATCGACCTACAAATTGACTGAAGAGCGATATGCAGGTTGGGCGGCAGGTGCTCAACACACACTCCTCTATTCCCGTCTTTCCTCAGTGAATTCTGATGCGGTTGCTCAGAAAATCTGTGCAATGGAAGGTGGAGAGGATGCTGAAACCTTCGCAAGCGGCATGGCCGCTATTTCTACCACGCTCATGATGCTCCTCAACCAAGGTGATCACATCGTAGCTTCAGCCGATGTTTATGGCGGCACGTATGGGCTCATGACTGAAGAGTTGCCGCGATTGGGTATTGAAACGACCATGGCAGATCTTCGCGATCCCTCATCATACGAAGCAGCAATTCAAGACAACACTAAGATTCTGTACATTGAAACCATTACAAATCCAAATCTCAAGGTTTGTGACATTCCTGCAATGGTCGAGGTTGCAAAGCGGCACAATCTCTTGGTTATTGTCGACAATACATTCGCATCTCCGTGGGCTTGTCAGCCACTTTCAATGGGTGCAGATTTGGTTATTCATTCCACAACAAAGTTCCTTGGAGGCCATTCTGACCTTCTTGGCGGTGCAGTCGTTGGTTCAAAGGAACTTATTGCCCAGATCTTCAAAGGACGGGTTCACTTTGGCGGAGCACCAGATCCTCACAACTGCTACATGTTGGAACGAGGTATGCGGACCTTGCACGCCCGAATGCCAATCCTTACCTCAAATTCTGCAGAACTTGCACGACGCCTCCAAAACCACCCCAATGTAGTTCGTGTCCAACATGTAACACTTCCATCACATCCGGATTACGAAGTTGCACAACGTGTCGTTCCAAAGGGATGTGGGATGCTCGGTATTGTTGTTGCAGGTGGCGATGAAGGAGCAATGGATTTTATGTCAAAGTTGGACATCTTCTATGAAGCAACTTCACTCGGCGGTGTTGAGTCGTTGATTGAAGTTCCAGCCACATCGAGTCACATGGCTATGCCAGTCGACGTTCGTATTGCAGCAGGAATCGAACCGGGCTATGTTCGAATTAGTGTTGGTATCGAAGACGTTGAAGATCTCTGGGACGACCTCAATCAAGCCTTGGCTTGATCTGGAAGCGGCTCTTGTTGCCCCGTTGCAGTATGCAGCGCTCTCAGCGCATTCACGAAGGATGAGTTATCCGAACCATCCGAATCAAGGAGGTCTTTTCCTGCTTCAAGGAGAGCCTTTGTGGCTTCCATCCAAGCCCCACCACGGTCTCGAGCAAGGGATTCAAAATGCCATTCTTGTCCAGTTGAACGGTTAGCGGCTCGTAGCCATGCCCAACCGGCAGCGGCACTATCGATGTCATCATGACGTGCAGTAGCCTTGCGTTCTGCAATGCCCGGACCTTCAAGCAGGCCAGTGAGAATGAGGTCGTGAATAGCCCCCACTGCACCATGAAGAACACCGACTCGGTAGGGAAACTTCGCCTTCTCTTGGGCTTTTTTCCGTGAAGAATCCAGCCCCTTGAGGAACGTTTTGAGAGGTTTTGGTTTCTTGAGTTGTTGTTCCCAAATAATCTGAGCTTCATTGCCTTCAATGCCAATTGAATCGAGTCCAGCCAATCCAAAATCTTCCCATAGGGCGTTGACTGCATCAGTAAGGCTAGCACCTTCCATGACTTCGACAATGCTTCCTTCGCGTTCTTGGATACCTCCTCTCGAATCAATACGGATACCTTCACCTGACTGGTTCATTGCTTCAAGGAACACTCCGGCAGCCAACAATTTTTCATCTTCGTTTCCGGCCATGTTTTCTAGCGATTCAAGGATTTGCTCGATAGAATCTCCCCTGCTCCACGAAGAACCAATAAGTAAGCCGAAATCCAATGAATCGAGAACTGATCGTTGACATGCATGTGTGAGATTTCCTTCAGGTACAGTCAAACCATGCCAGCCAGCAATGAGTTTATCCAGGCCTTCTTTTGCACCTTCAGGTAGTTCATCAGTCACATCCCAACCGTTCGGAACCCACATTGCATCAATCTCGACAACGGATGTCAACAAAGGTGGAAGCATCGATAGTGCAAGATGGTGAACAAAGGCACTCTGCTTCTCTTTTGTTGCCTTGAGAGATTGCAAATCGATACCAACAATCGGCCCGTGATTGAAGGATAGACGAACCCACCCCTGCGTAGAAGGTATGCTGTTGAGGACATCATCGGCATTGATTTCGCCTGCCACGTAAACTTCAACCCCCTCGATTTCTTGATGCTTAAAATCAAAACGTGAACGTTCAAGCACATCCTCAAGCCAACCCTTTGGCGGTGTTGGGTTCGGGCCTGTACAGACAAATCCGTTCTCCCACGAGAAGAAGTACATGCCCTTTCGAGCATGGTCTTCCCAAGGTAACATTCGCAACGTGAGATTTTGGTGGTTCTGCAAACCTGCAAGATAGCCTTGTTTTCCATCACCTCTGCGAATGAAGGAGCCAGAACCAAAATTTGGTGATTTGAAGTTCCCAACAAGAGAAATCTCATCATCGTGAGCGGCATGTAAAGAGCCAGCAAACGCTTTCCCAACAGGGTCGCCTCTTTTCGCAAGCATTCGCTTTGAAAGCCATTTCACATCATCCTTTTTTGCGACAATTTTCTTCAGATTGAGAAGCGTTTTGGTCACCGGGTCTCGACGACCCCAACTCAACCGACCCTTCCATGTCATTTCAGGAAGGTATGCATTTGGATCTTCAAGCAACTGACGTAACTGCCGACCTAGACGCTTTGCTGTGGCATCATTTGCATGCTTTGTTCCACGCATTCGCATCCTTTGCTTTTGGCCAGGAAAGGATACTTGTGCAGGTCGTGCCATATGCCGGTCGATTCAATCCAAACAGACGTTCCGCTTGAGGTCTTCCCCGTAAATACGTCTATGTTGCAGGAGCCATTCCTCTTGACATGGCCATCCTCACCTTGCTGGGTATTGCGCAGGACGGGGGCCGCCCTCAGCCGGGTTGTACACGCTCTTGCTGTGAGGGATTGACAGAAGCAGACTATCGAAGTCCTGTATCTTTAAGCATACAAACCAACAATGGAACAACTCTACTTATCGAAGCGACGCGCGATCTTGGTCGACAACTTCGCATGATTGGAAATCCTAGTATCGATCACCTTTTCATTACCCATGCACATCTCGGACACGTCGACGGTTTGGGTCTTTTCGGGCGTGAAACAATGTCAGCCCGAAACATCCAACTTCATTGCAGCCCGTCAATGTATTCGTTGATCGAGCGGACACCAGCATGGAATCAATTGTTGTTGCAAAATGTGCTGGAATTTGGCACTTTTCCGCGGATAGAAATTGATGATGTCATCGTTGAATTCATCCATATTCCACATCGAGCAGAACTTTCTGATATGCATGCGATCATTATTCGGGGAAGAGAGAAATCACTGCTTTTCTTACCCGATCATGATTCTTGGAATGAAACACTCGTCGCACATTCATGCAATACCATTCGCGATTTTCTTTGCAAATACAATATCGACATCGCCCTTCTTGACGGAACATTTTGGTCTGGTGGCGAACTTCAGGGCAGGGACATGAGCGTAGTGCCTCATCCAACCATTGAAGAATCTCTTCAGCGCTTAGGAAGTCGCAAACAAACAGATCCTGACATCTCCTTCATACATTTGAATCATACAAACCCAGCATATGACCAAACAGGTATAGAATATCAAGAACTTGTACAACTTGGTTGGCGATTAGGTGAAGAGGGTCAGAGTTTCAACTTGTAGTGTAGGATGTACTGAACGAATTCAAGAAAACAATCTCAATTTTCCAATCAACGATTTCACTATCATCGTTATTTTGGCAAATGACCCCACCATCACTATTTGATGTAACCCCAAGCTCAAACGAGTATTCTCCCAACCCGATATCTCCCGGGGCTAACCCCGCTATGATTTGAGCCTCAGAAATGGCGATGGGCATCGAATCAGCCTCCAAAAGAGATGTGTTTATCCACATTGCTCCATCAGTGATGGTATCATCAGAATCGGTCCTAGAGATGAGATATTCCCCAATTCCTCCTTCGATTGAAACATCATCATCAATGGTTGATGCTGTAAAATCACAAGCTTGTTCGTTGTCTGAATGCGTTGCAGTAAACTCGTATCCAATAGGCAATCCATCTGCACCCGCGTAATCGGTAGTAACCTGAATCGAAGACCCACTCGTAATTTCTTCACTTCCGGAGGCTATTTCTAGCGTGGTAAAATTCAAGTTAGAAATCGTATACATTCTTATTTCATCACTAAAACCATCCTCTGCGGCATCAGGAGCGTAGATTGCATAACTGGCTTCAGCAACTCCTACGAAACATAGTGCTATGACTCCAAATGTAGTAAATTTCTTTCGTTGGTCTTGAGTTATCTCGAATCGGCCAAATGGATTGGATGTTGAGTCGTCTCTCATTAGGCACATGACAATATGTGCTGTAAATGCAGCACCAACACCCGGCACGGACGGAAACACATCTTCACCGAGACCGAGAACCGTCCAAATGATAACGCCTGTGAAAGCTGAAATCATCATTACAATCGAATGGAATGAGTCAGGTTTGTATCCCATCCATCGGATGATGAGTAGTGGTACAAAGATGCCACCAAGACCATACACAGCAAGGACGACCAACGTAAACACAGAGTCCCCACCCGGAATGTAGAGGCCTGCAATCGAAATTAATGTCGCAGCCGCTGCTACGTAGAGGGTGACTTTCTTTGTGGTCTTGTGATCTTCGCGCCACTCGGGTTTGATGTCGTCTGTAATTGCTGCAGTACATGCCAGAACTTGACTGTCTGCAGTTGACATCGTTGCTGCAAAGATGGATGCAAGGATCATGCCGACGCCAAGTGCTGGCAGGGTGTCCATTGCAAGTGCTGGAAGTCCAAGTTCAGCATCGAAATCACCGTCTGTAAACAAGACACGACTTGCGAGTCCAACAATGAACATCAGGGCAATGAAAGGCGTCTGCCAAACAAAGAACCAGATCATGGCCTGCTTCCTATCCTTGTCAGATTTGAGTGTCATGACTCGAGAAACGACTTGTGGTTGTCCGGCAACGCCCAAGCCTCCCAAGAAGAACGCCACAAAATACAGAGAGATTCCGAGTGAGATATCCGAAGGTAAGAAGTTGACAAGATTTGCACTTTGCGATTCAAGATTTTCATGCATGCCCGAGAAGCCACCAACGTTTCCAAGTGCAACCCAACAAAGGATAACGGAGCCAACGATCATGACGCAAGACTGCGCAGCATCGGTCCAAATCGATGCTCGAATCCCTCCAGCATAGCAGTACGCAACAACGAGAACGAATCCGATGAGAATTCCAACAAGTTCTGGCCAGTTGAGCATGACAAAGAGCGCTTTACCACCTGCGGTTAGTTGGGCTGCAGCATAGATGGCTAGGAAAAACACGGAAAGAACCGCGGCTAATTTTGCTTCAGGCGCTCCTGCCTTTTCAGCGACCAATGATGAGAGCGAGCGAAGTCCACGCTCGTTTCCTTCTTTTTGAATGAACTTATACAACCATGCCCATGCTACAAATTGTCCAATTGTTGAGATCACTCCGATCCAAATTGCGGAGTAACCCATCAAGTAGATGAAACCAATGAAACCGATGAACATGTAGCCGGAATTCCAGGTACTTACTGCAGACAATGCTGCTAACGCAGGGTGCATTCCCCTTCCAGCGACAAGATAGTCATCGGTCGTGTCTTGCTTAACACGCATACTTGCAAGACCTACGCCGGCAAAGAACCCGAGGAACAACAAAAACGAGAGAAGAATGCCCACATCCATAGTTTCAACTCCATCGTTGGACAGCTTCCAACTCCATCTCCGACATGCTGGCTAGGAAGACCATGCAATTCAATCTCCCGCCCGAAAGGTTACGAAGACCGCCAACAGTTGTTGTTTTCAAGAATGCGTCGTTTGTGCCAAGATCGCAACACAGAACAATTTCTGAATCAAGCAGGTCCGAAGCTTGCTGTTTGATTGATTCCCCCATCTCCGAATGAGCGAGTTTCTCAACCATTTTTTCAATACTAACAAGCGCATCTTGTGGTTGCATGGGGCGTTGATCCCCTGTTCCCGCTCCTGTTGGGTCAAGATCGAACAAGACTAGAGTGTGAAGCCCCTGCTCTTTGTTTCTCAACATCACTTCAAGAGGCGAGGTGACAATCCAATCTCCATAGGGGTAGGTCAACGTAGTCGAGCGACCAAATTTGTAATCAGAGAGGCCGGTTGACCCAGGAACAAGTGTTGTAACAGAAATCCCGTGGATGACGCGTACAGGAATCCCTTCCTTTTCTGCGCGAAGTTGGAAATCGATATGGGTCGTTGCCTGCATAGGATCGCCGACAACGAGAATCGCTACCAATTTGTCCTTGGCTTGTTCGAAGAGTGTTTCTGGGCGTTCGACTGCCGGTCGCATGATTCGTTCAATAGGGCCGATCATGGTTTCAAGGCGCTCCAATTCATCATCTGGCCATAATGCTGTATAGGCCTCATAGAGGCGAACATCAGCATTCTTAGCGACCTCGACGGCTTCAAGAGTCATCGACTCAACCTTTCCAGGGCCCATACCTATGAGTGCAAACCCCGTCCCATCATCGCTTTTCATCCTCAAACCTCTTACTTGCGATGAACCTCCGAGGCTCATGCGTCATTTGAGGGTGCCGAGTGCTCAGACGGCGCATTGGATTCAACGATGCAAAGAGCACGGCTGGTACGCAATTGGTTTCGGTGTTCAATCTCTAGACGGTGACCGATTGATTCCTTTGGTTAACAGTGCGCCTCCACCAAATGATGCAGTCTGGCAAGGCTGTCCCGTTCTCGATAGAGAAGCAACTGAAAAGCGAATTCAGCATTGGACGGCACACCTAGAACCATCATTACAACAAGAATACGCAGAAGAATTCCCCCAATCGTTCGAAATCCTTGGTGACGTCTTACTTGTCAAAATTCCTGAAGCAATGCAAACCGTTGCAAAAGAAATAGCGGAAGCAATGCTGAAACAATACCCGAACGTTCGCATCGTTTGCCATGACGAAGGCGTAACAGGGGAATTCCGCGTGCGAAACCTCAACCCAATCCACTCTCGTGACGCATCGATTTCGACACAAACATACGTTAAGGAGCATGGCCATAGAATTGAAGTCGACCCTACAATAGCTTACTATTCTGCACGACTTTCTGAACAACGAAAGAAAACATTCGAATCCATTCAAACATTTGCTTCGGAATTCAATCGCCCACTCAGAATCGTTGACGCCTATGCAGGCGTAGGTCCAGCAATGGCTTATCTCTACACTGATGCTGAGTTAACTGAATCTGTTCATGTCAACGATATGAACCCTGAAACGACCCCCCTTCTTGAGCGAAACATGGAACGCTTTGAAAACAAGCGCAAGTCCCCAGGAACGTTTTCAATTTCATGTTTGGATGCAAGAAATCTAGCAACTGAATGTTCCGAATTGAATGGTACATCAGACGTTTTGCTCGTAAATCTCCCACATGATGGCATAAATCACCTTCGAGATTTAACACCGTTACTGAACCCAAATCGAGCATTGATTTGCGGTTGGACAATTCAAGAGAAAGAGGCATCAACTGCGGTAGGATCTAAACTTGTTCGTCAATTTGAAGCAGCAGGTTATGCCGTTCAGTCCAACACTATTGAATCTGTGAAAGGCTTCTCAGCGAGCAAGTCAATGTTTCGCTATGAATGTGTAATTGTGAGCCAAACCCATCGCTGAGTTGATGAACAACAAGTGATTCGGAGACTCATGCGCAACGTTGTCCAGTGCCAATGCGGAGCCAGCATCGACATCGCAGGAGCAACTCCACGAATTGATGGAATCAAAGTTTGGTGCCGAGTTTGTGGCACAGTAACAATTCATCATCGTGAAGAGTAAGGCGCCCACTCCGGGAATTGAACCCGGGTCGCAGGAATGACAATCCTGCATGATAACCTCTACACCAAGCGGGCCGTAGACATCCTGCCGTAGCGGAACCGCTATTTAAGCCGCTAGGTATGGCGTAGTCAGGGACGGGCATGGCGACGAAGAAGACTTCTGCAGAAGAGGCCAGAGAACAAGCAGAAGAAGCCACACTTGGCTCCATGCTCGACGGAGCATTTGGTGCAATGGAAGGTATCGAAGCATCACCTGCACCTACTCCATCAAATCCTCCTGCAACACCCTCAGGCCCACCAACGGGGCCTCCGAGCAAACCCCCAACAGGACCCCCAACAGGACCCCCAACAGG
>MDSV01226792.1_pt1 | contig 16560 bp, 16 predicted proteins | sample 810851 | NCBI WGS metagenome assembly MDSV01 (sample SAMN05326640, study PRJNA326480) | marine metagenome | isolation source: seawater | place: Atlantic Ocean: North East | collected 2012 | reverse complement strand
TTTAGCTTTTTCAATCAATCTAGTAGATTCAATTAAAGAAGAAAATTGATCTTTGTCTAATGCTACAATGTCATCTGGAGCTGAAGTATTTCGTGAATCTCTAAAATGCCTTTCAATTACATTTGCACCCATGGATACTGCTCCGAAAGATATTGACCACCCAACATTATGATCTGAAAATCCAACAGGCACATTAAATTCATTTTTTAATGTTAAAATCGCATTTAGATTTGTTTCTTCAGGTTTATTTGGATAATCTGAAACACAATGTAGAATTATCAATTGATCATTTCCTGTGGACAATATAGCTTCTACTGATTTTCTAATCTCTTCTAATGAACACATTCCTGTGGATAAAATTATGGGTTTTCCAATTTTTCCAACTTCTTTTAAAAGAGGAATATGGCATGCTAAATCAGAACCAATCTTATAAATTGGTAAATCCAACTTTTTCATAATGTCTAAATCTTTTATGTGACTTGGAGCAGAAAATACTGTTATACCTTTTTGATTTGCATAATTTGTAACTTCCATTTGAAGTTCTTTTGAAATTTCACATTTTTTGAATAAATCGTATTGTGAAATCCTTCCTGTATTTTCCATATTAAATGAATTATTTTTTGTAGTAATAGTATCTGCTTCAAACGTCTGGAATTTTATTGCATCAATTCCTATATCTACTGCAGAATCTATCAATCGTTTAGCTTCCTCAAAATTTTTAAAAAGACTACCAATTTCTGCAATAAAATAACATGGTTGTTTGTCTCCTACTAATTTTCCATCTAATTCAACAGATTTCATAATTTTTTATCCTCAAAATAATAATTTTATTGATCATACTCTTCATTTCCCCCCTTTTTAATAATCTTAACAGCATTACTTCCTTCATTAAAAAGTAAGTCAATTGCTGCCATATTTGAATAAAATGGATCAAATACTTGTTGATATGTTGGATGTTTGAAGTTTTGAAATTTTATATTTATTTTGTTTTTGATAAAATCCTCTTTAGATAGATACTGTTTACCTGCAATTCCTGAAATATAAGTATCTGCACCCAAAACTTTACAGATTTTTATTATTCTGTCTGAACCTTTTTCAACAATTTTTAACTCTGATGAAAAAACCATTTCTGTTTTTATTTCAAATCTTTTTAAAAGAAATTTTATTATTTCCATATTAATTTCCACTAAACATTCATATTTTTTTTCATAGATCTTTTTTAATTCTGGCCAGTAATTATCAAAAAATTTTGATTGAGAATAATTTAACAAAATTGATTTAGAATGTTTTTTCATCCAATTTGTTGAATCATCAATTTCAACATTTTTTAATAATGTTTTAGATTTAGTTTTTACAGGAATTGTTAACCACATATCTCCGTCGCTAGTACGAATTTTATTTCTATTTTGAAATCCATTTTTTTCATATTGCACATCATCTAAAAGTACAAATTTTTCTGAAGAAATAATTTTTTCAAAAAAACCTAACCATGGTAAATATACTGGTTGATGAATTGAAATTATAGTCATACCTATCCTTAATTCTAACCAATTAAATATTTTAGATTCTTTTAAGATATTTGTAGACGAATTGATAAAATATGTCTATAAAATAATTTAAAACTTGTAAAATATCTTTCTTAGTATTGATAACTGCAATTATTCAAGCTAGAATGGGTTCTAATAGATTACCTGGTAAAGTAATGAAAAATATTGAAGGAAAACCCATGCTATATTACGTTATAAGACAAACCTTAGCCTCAAAACTTGTTGATAAAGTTGTTATAGCAACTTCTGTTTCTTCAAAAGATAAAATCATTGTAAATTATTGTAAAAAAAACAAAATAGATTACTATAGAGGTTCGATTAACGATGTTTTAGATCGTTTCTATAAATGCACAAAAAAATTTCAGTGTGATCCTGTAATAAGAATTTCAGCAGATAGTCCATTAATCGATCCCACTATAATTGATCGTGTTCTACACAAATTTCTAAATAATTCTTATGATTATGTAAGTAATAATATAGAAAAATCAAATCATAATTGGATTGACTCTTCATGTAATTTCCCAGTGGGAACTGTTGTGGAAGTTTCCACATTTAATGCGCTTGAATCTGCCTGGAAAAAAGCTAAAAACCAATTTGAACGAGAACATGTTTTTCCATATATCCAATCTCACCCTGAAATTTTTAAAATTTCTAATGTTAAATCTCGTAAAGAATTGTCTCATATTCGAATAACTGTTGATAAAAATAATGATTTAAAATTTGTAAGAGAGATCTATAAACGAATCCCTAGGGGGAAAAATGCTTTTAAGATTTATGATTTAGAAAAAATTCTTTCAAAGGAACCCCATCTTCTAAAAATTAATAAAAATATTAAATTTGATGATGGTTATGGGAAATCTTTACTTATGAAGAGAAGGTAGGAAAAAGATGTCAAAAATTAAAATTCATGATCCATTTTTTGGTAAAGAAGAAAAATTAGCAATTAATGCAGTCCTTGAAAGCCATCAATGGGCATCTTCAAAAGGAAATAATAAAGTATCTGAATTTGAAAAAAAATTCAAATCATTTGTAAACTCGGATGAATGTATTGCAGTAGATTCTGGTTCTAGCGCATTGTTATTATCTATGTCTTTGATGGATGTAAAAAATAAAGAAGTCATACTTCCTTCTTTATGTCATGTTTCTGCAGCTCATGCTGTTACTCTTAATGGTGGAAAACCTATTTTTGTTGATGTTGATCCAAAAAACCTTTGTTTAGATTTAGATTTAGTAAAAAAAGCAATTACTAAAAAAACTAAAGTTATAGTACCTGTTCATTTTGGTGGTATGTCTTGTGATTTAAAAAAAATACAAGAACTTTGTAAAAATTTTAAAATTAATTTAATTGAAGATGCAGCTTTGGCTACTGGCTCAAAATATAAAAATAAAAAAATTGGAAGTCATGGTGATGCAGTTTGTTTTAGTTTTCATCCAGTAAAAATTATGTCTGCTCCAAAAGGGGGTGCTATTACATTAAATGGGAAAAATAGTAAAAAATTTAAAAAAATACTCTTAGCATCTAGAAATTCTGGAATTTTAAATGATAATTCTGTAAACCATGTTGGATGGAATTCTTACATGAATGAATTCTCAGCAGCCATTTGTTTAGAACAATTAAAAAAATTAAACAAAATGATTTCAATTAGATATAATACTGCAAAAAAATATTACAAAAAAATAAATGTTGAACAAAAAATGCCTCTTGATACAGAATGTTCTTACAATTTTTATTGGATATTTGTAAAAAATCCTACGACTTTCATTGAAAAAATGCGTCAAAATAATATAGAAATTGGAAGATATCATCCTCCAATACATTTGCTGAAATATTATAAAACTAATAAAAAACTTAAAAATACAGAAATCTTTGCAAAATCTCATATACTTCTACCCACTCATCCTAATCTATCATCTGAAAACATCGAAAAAATTATCAGATTAACAAATAAATTTTCTTAATATAGATGTGTAAAATTTAATTAAATAAAAAATGTGAAAACTATGACTCAAAAAAAATTAAAAATATTATTTAGAACATATGGTGGTAAAATAAAAAATAAACAAACAGGATTAGGACATATTTTTCGATGTATTAATCTATCATATCATCTTAAACAACATAGCGAAATTCATTTTTTAGTAGAAGATTATGGTGGAGTAAAAAAAATTATTAATCAATATGGTTTTAAAAAATTCTCATCTCTTGAAAAAAATGTCACATTAATATCTGATATCAAAAAAACTATCCAATACATAAATAAAAATAAAATTGATGTTTTGATTATTGATAAGCATAAAACAAATACAAAATATCTTAAAGAATTAAAAAATTTTGTAAAAACAGTTATTATCTCTGATTTAACAAATGTGAATCTTCCTGTTGATATATTGGTAAATGGATATATTGGTTTAGAAAATAGAAAATACAAAAATAAGTATGATTCCTTATGTCTAGTTGGTCCTTCATATCAAATATTGAATCATAAATTTTCTAACAAATCAAAATCCCTTCATAAAAAATATGATATTCTAGTTACATTTGGAGGTCTTGATGAAAAAGGAATGGCAGATCTTTTCCTCGATTCATTAAACGAATATGTAAGAGAATTAAAAATTAAAATTATTTTAGGACCCATTGCAACAAAATCAAAAAAAGTTTTAGAGTTTTCAAAAAAATATAGTAAAAATATTGAATTTATTCAAGAAACAAAAAATATGCATAATGAGATTTTAAAATCAAAATTTGGTTTTACTACTGGTGGAGTAACTACATATGAATTTGCAAGTATGAATGTACCATTTATTGTTATATGTGATGATTTACATCAAATTCCTACTGCAAGAGAATGGGATAAAAAAAATGCTGCAATAAATCTAGGTTTTCTAAATAGTAGAACATCTAAAAAAATAACAAAAGTAGTTGCTGATATTGCAGAAGGTAAGATGAATTATGTCTCTAACAAGAATATTGTTGATGGATTAGGGGCAACAAGAGTAAGTTCTGAAATTTTTAAATTATTTAATTTCAAATAAGACTAAAATTTGTCTGTCTCTTCCTGGTTTTTTATCAATGATATTGCATATTTGATTGCCCAATTAGCACCTTCATAGTATTGATAAAGATCTTCCATTTTTCGTTGTTGATATTTTTTTGAAAAAGATACACAATCACGTTGTTTGCTTTCTAATTTTTCCAAAATTTTTTCTAAATCTTTGTCCAAAATCATTACCTCTTTTTATTATACATATTCATTTTTAAAAAATATTATTTTCCAACTTCTTGAACTCTATCTATATAATTATCAATATTTATGAATCTATTATCTATCTCTTTAACTTCCGTTTCAGTTTTTCTTGGCAAATAACATTTCTTACATGCGTCTATTTTTTTGACTCCCATATGATTAATTTGGATATTTCTTGCTTCTGTCATTTTTTTACCATGCCAAATTTCAAATATTGATTCACTGTTTGCATCCCCTATAATGTGCTCACTTAGCTCATCATTTGAACACAATAATGCTCTTCCATCATTAGCGATAACTAATCTTTCCCACAATTGAGGACATGTAAAATTTTCTTCATAAGTAATATCGGTATCTCTAATTAAATAATCAATTAATGGATTTGATGCAACCTGATCAACAATAGGATTAAAAATGTTGTAATACTCTTCTGGATTTTTTGATATTGCTGGCCATACAGTTTGTACTTTAATAACAGGTTTTACTACTCCTTTTTCTTTTTTAATTTCTTGATATTTTTTTATTTTATTTACTGCATCTTCAAATGTCAGTGGTGCTCTAATTTTGTCATATGTTTCACCAATTCCATCAAATGAAATTGTTAACCAATCAAGTCCTATTTCAATAAGTTTTTCAAATTTCTTTTCATCTAATGTTCCCCCATGTGTTAATGTTGAAACTTCTTTTATTCCATGTGTTTTTGCATATTCAATCATTTCGAAAGCTTTGGGATTTAGAAATGGTTCTCCTCTAAAACTTATTCTAATTGAAAAAACACCATTTTGTCCACATTCATCTATGATTTTTTTAAAAAGATCAAATTCCATAAAACCTAACCCTGAAATTTTTTTGAATTCGTCTGTTGTTGTATAGCACATTGGACAATTCAAATTACAACTACTAGAAATTTCAATATCTACATGTGGAGGATATTTGCTTACTTTATGAATTCTAGGATAAAAATGCCATTTGATTCTATTTGCAATATAGCTTAAGAGATGTCCTTTTCCTCTATGTAAATCAAATTTAAGATTGTTGGAGCGTGAAGATAGTCTAAATTGTCCTTTGTTTATTTTCAATGTAACCAAAACTCCTCTTTTTGTATTGATATTTTAATTTTTAATTTTTTGTCCAAAATCATTTAAACCTCATCACAAAGAAATTTTTTCTAAATCATTTTGTCTACTCATAATAATTTCAAATGCTTCAGCTGCCTTAAAACCTGATAAACTACCCCATCTTTTTGCAACTGCTTCAGTCATCTCTTTAGATCGTGGATGTGGTGGTTTTCTAAATTCATATTCATAGGCTTTCAATGCATTGATTTTTGCTGTTAATTGTGAAGATATCTCAATATACAAATTTGGATTAAATTTGTATGGTTTTCTCCAATCTGTAGCTGCAGGAATTTCAAAAGAAATTATTGAAGTGACTTGGGAGTCTGGTATTGGTCTGGCAGCTGTAATTGTGGCTTCATATGCTACTCTATGATCAAGATTAAGATCATTATGGTGATGTGTGAAAATTAAATTTGCTTTTGTTTCAAAAATTTCCTTTTCTATCTCTTTGATTATTTTTAATAATGGAATTTGATCTAATTCTTGATTGGGTAAATCTAAAAAGCGGATTTCTTGCACTCCTAAAATTTTTAATGCCTTTCTAGCGTGTTTTTTCCTTACTTCTATTTCCTTTTTCATTTTTTGCATTTCTTCATGCGTTATGTCATATTGAGGAGCACTTACATACCCTGATTTTCGCCTAGCAGTAATTCCTTCTGATAGAAATATCACTTTGATATTGTGATGCTTTGACATTTTTTTTAAAGTTCCACCCATGCCAATTGTTTCATCATCTGGATGTGCACATATTACAAGAATATTCAAACTAGTATTATTCAAACTGCGATTAATTTAATCATATTGGTCTACAATTTTTTTAACTCAAAATAGATTTTGTCTATGTTTTTAACCAATTAATGATCCTTTTGAAAATCACATTAAATAATAATATTTTTTATAATATCTTTTAGTTTCTATTTTAATTATTTTTTTGTTAACACAAACATATGGAAACAATTGTTTCTACCAATACTATTTAATTCAAAATCAAGATATGATCTTAAAATTGGAAAAATCTCAGAAATAACTCTTTTCTTCATTTTTGTTCTGTCATTTAATCTCAATTTATTTGCCATCTCAATAATAAAAGGACTGTATGGCCTCATACCAATACTCCATATTTTTGTTAATTTTTTAGTAGCATAATTAGAATGATGTTCAATTTTTAAATCTGTTTTTGAAAAAATAGATTTCCATTTAGACAATGTATAACAATGTTTTATATTATTATATATCCCTCTGTCCAAAATTTTAGCCCATTCGTATTCGTTTTTAATAAATTGATTATAGATTAATGAATCTTTGAATTTTTTATCTGGAACAAAAATTATAATTTTTCCATTTTTAGTTGATACTCTTTTTGATTCATTAAGAATATTTTCAATATTGTTTAACCAATAAAATGTATTACTAAAAATTGTTTCAAATGTTTCATCTTTAAATGGAAGTTTCTTATTACTGTCATGATTGATTAATTTTTCATATGTGTTGAATTGTTCAGCTTTTGTTAAAAGATTTTTTTTCCAATCTAATCCTACATCAATTTTCTTCTCAACTTTTTTAATGATTTTCGGTTTTATCAATTTATGTTGATTATGTATATCAACACCTTTAAAGAATCCTGAAGTATTTTTTATTGTTCGATACACATCAAAACTATAATCTACACTTCCACCAAAATTTGTAAAACTAAAACTACCATCACCGCAACCAATATCTAAAATTGGTTTTTTAAATTCCACTGATTTCATTTGTAATACATCTAATGTTCTCCAAAAAGCTGTTTCTGGTCTAACCCAATAAAGATTCAAAAATTTTTTTAATATTTCAGAAGCATAATCCATTAAAATTACACACCTAATAGCACTTTAAAATGTTAATTTTGAAATAATTTGAAAATTTTTGACTATGGTTTTATTATATAACATGGTGTCATAGCAAACGGAAATTTTTTTATCTCTATATTCTTATTTTGAAAATATTCGTCTACTGCTTTAGTTTCTCCAGGATGAGTACCATAATCATCTAGCATAAGAATCCCGCCTTTAGTAATTCTTGGATAAAGGTTTTCCAAAATGGATACTGCTGGTTCATAAATATCTGTGTCTAAATTTAACAATGAAATTTTTAATTCAGGATTTGTCTTAACATAATCTGGAACTGTTTTTGTAATATCTCCTTCAATTAAATCTAGATGTCTGTTTAGGTTTTTTTGATTTAGAATTTCAAATAACTGATCTTTGGAAATTGAATCTTCACCAGCTGAATCAATAAATTTATTTCTTGCTTTTTTATCATCCTGAAAATTTGTTTCAGGAAATTTTCCAAATGTATCAAATCCAATTATTTTTTTTGAAAATGGATTGCCAAAAATTTCTCTAAACATGGCAAAACGAAGAAAAGATGCACCTTTAAAAACTCCACACTCAACTATTTCTCCTGGAACTTCCTTAATCATTTTATAAATTTCGTAATGTGATAAAATTTTACTAATTCGTGTGATATCGCACGAAAGATAAAAATTATTTTCATATTCAAATGCTTTTTCAAAATTTGGTAATTCAATCATTTATTTTTCAAATTATTGAATGTAATACTCCTTTTAAAGTTAGTTATACTCTATAATTGAATATTATTATATATTTAAAAAAATATTTGAAACTTGTCCACAAATTTTTTTAAAAAACAATTACTTTAAGAATGAAAGATAATAATCAATAATAAAATGACGAAACCAAATATTCTTTTTGTTGTACTTGATGCATGTAGAGCTGATAAATTTTATCAAAATAAAAATTCTAAAACACCTACTATTGATTCGCTGATAAAAAGAGGTGCATATTTTTCTCAAGCCGTAAGTTCAACAGATTATACTATGAGTGCAATTAGCAGTATTTTTACTGCACGTTATCCATTTGGTGTTGGAGAAACAAAGGAATATTATTATAAAATTCACTCTGAGTCAACAAGTTACATTAATAATTTAAAAAATGATGGATACAGATGCTACGCCACAATGCATTCTGGATTAGATGCGATGGGATTTTCATCATATTTTGAAAATGATAATCAATCATATGAATCAGGAACTCAACTTTATTCTGGACTAAGTGATAAAATTCTTAAAATGTTGAAACCAGGTGTTATGAACTCCCCGTGGATTTATTTTGTTCATGTTCTTGGACTTCATCGTCCTATACGAGTACCTGATTTTGAAAAAATGAGTATTAATGATAGATATGATAGAATGATGGAAATAATTGATTCTTGGCTTGCAGAAGTTTTGGATAAAATAGATTTGAAAAATACATTGATAGTAATTACTTCGGATCATGGTGATTATATACCGGTAATAGATAATACTGCAAAAACATCTTCACCTGTAATTGAAAAATCAAAATCCCTAATCAAAAACTTTCTTCCAAAATCTCAAATAATTAATTTACACAAGAAAAAAAAGAAACTATTACGTGAAATCCGTTCTTCTAAGTTAAATACCAGTTATGAAAAGCGTTCCTTGAATGAACGTCCTGATGAAAGTCGTTTCCAATTTGACGAATTAATTAGAGTTCCTTTACTTTTTGTTGGCTGTGGGGTTAAATCAATGGGTAATATCCCAAACTTAGTGCGTACAATTGATATTTTTCCTACTATAGAAAGTATTCTTAACTCACACAACAAAAAATCTGATATTCATGGAAGAAGTTTGTATCCATTTTTTGAAAACAAGCAAATGGAAGAAATCCCTGTTTATATGGAAAGTACAACAATTCATACTGGACAAAAAGAACCCAAAGCTGTAATAGGACTAAGAACATCTTCTTACAAATATTTTAGAAGTCTAAAAAATCCTAGTGAAAATCGTCATTTGTATGATCTAAAAACAGATCCTTTTGAGGATGACAATTTGATAGAAACAAATCCTGAAAAAGTAAGTGAAATGGAAAAACTACTTGAAAATATAAGAAACGAGTCAAATTTTGATATGACACATGAAAAATTTGATGATGCAGAAGCAAAACGAGTGGAGGAGGAATTAAAAAAACTTGGTTATATATGACATGAATTGTTTTTCATGCTCATGTATATTAAAATAAATTTCTAATTTTTGATATGGCTCAATTAAAAAATTTATTCACATCTAAATCAAATGTATTGAAATTTCTCAGACATAAACTTAAAAAATCTAAAATTGAAAAAATTCTTGATTTTACTGTTGAGGAATGGGATAATAATAAAAAAGATATAATTTCTAATATTCAAAATGAATTTTATAATAAAATATTAATAATTAGAAGCTCTGCAATTGGAGAGGATTCTGTAGAAAATTCTAACGCTGGAAATTATCTTAGCTTACAAAATATTAATTCTAATTCAAAACCAAAAATTCAGAATGCAATTAATCATGTAATCAAATCTTATAATAGAAAATCAAATTTAAATAAAAATAATCAAATTTTAATTCAATGTCAAACAAATAATATTAAACAAAGTGGAGTAATTTTTACAAAAACTCCTGATTTAGGATCACCATACTATGTAATTAATTTTGAGGATGGTTCATCCACAACTGGAGTAACTAGTGGTCAAGTTAATAAAACAATCAAAATATTTAGAAAATCTAGTTTAATTGAAATACCAAAAAAATGGCAAAAATTAATTGCTTCCATTAAAGAGATTGAAGAAATAATTGATTCTGATGAATTAGATATAGAATTTGGTATAACTAAAAATAATCAGATTGTAATTTTTCAAGTGCGACCAATTACCTCGTTAAAAAATACATATAAAAAAAATATAGATTCTGAAATTTCAAATTTAATTAAAAAAGAAAGCAAAATTTTTTCTAATCTAAATAAAAAAAATCATGTTTTTGGAGACTATACTATATTTTCTGATATGAGTGACTGGAATCCTGCTGAAATAATAGGAGATCATCCTAACCGTCTAGATTATTCTTTATACGATTTTTTGATAATGAAAAGAGTTTGGCATAAAAGTAGGACAATAATTGGATATCAAAATGTTGAGCCATACTCATTAATGGTTAAATTTGGAAACAAACCTTATGTTGATATTCGAGGAAGTTTTAATTCTTTAATTCCAGATAATGTAAATACAAGCATAAAAAAAAAATTAATGAAATTTTATCTAAAAAAATTAAAACTTCATCCTTATTTACATGATAAAGTTGAATTCAAAATTTTATTTTCATGCTATGATTTAACAATTGATGATAGGTTAAAAGAATTAAAAGATCATGGTTTTAAACATAAAGAAATTCAACACATAAAAAATGCACTAATAAATTTCACAAATCAAATTATTTTTAATTTTCCCCAAATTCAAGATGATTGTGACAAATCTATAATTTCATTAACTCAAAATAGACAATTGATACTTTCTAATCTAAAATCAAAAGAATCTAATTATAAAAATTTTCTAATTGCTGCAGAAAAATTACTTTTAGATTGTCGTAAATATGGAACTCTTCCATTTTCAACAATGGCAAGAATTTCTTTTATTAGCTCAATTTTACTAAAAAGTTTAAAGAATGAGAAACAAATCCCGCTAAATTTTGTTGAAAATTTTATGAAATCAATTTTTACGCCTTTGTCTGAAATTCAATATGATGTTGAATTATTATCTAAAAATAAAATTTCAAAAAATTCATTTTTAAAAAAATATGGACATTTACGCCCTGGTACCTATGATATTACTGCATCCAGATATGACATGGAGCATGATTTTTTTGACAACGTAAAATTTCTTAAAAAAATTAAATCCCCAAAAATAAATATTAATGAAAATATTTTTAATGAAATTTTTTATTCACACGGATTAAAATTTGATAATATTAGCTTCTTAAATTTTATTACAGAATCAATCACACAAAGAGAAAAATTAAAATTTGAATTTACTAAAAATCTTAGTGAAGCAATTGAATTAATTGCAAAAGCAGGCAATGAACTAGGTTTTTCTAGAATTGAAATGTCCTCTTTGGATCTTTCTACAATTCTATTATTTAAAAAATATTCAAAAAATATTTTAAAAGAAAAATGGCGCAAAAAAATTTTATTAGAAATAAAAAAATCAGACCTAACAAAATATTTAGCTTTATCTCCAATACTTTTTTCTACAAATGATTTTCATTTTATAAAATATTTTTCTTCAAAACCCAACTTTATTACTTCTAAAAAAATTTCTGGTGATATTGTTATTTTAAAACATTTTGAACAAAAGGAATTAGATTTAAAGAAAAAAATTATCGTTATTGAAAATGCAGATCCTGGATATGATTGGATTTTTACAAAAAATCCATTGGGATTAATCACAAAATATGGTGGAGTAGCATCACACATGTCTATTAGATGTGCTGAAATGGGTTTGCCTGCAGCTATTGGTTGTGGGGAACTTTATGATCGATTACTTGATTCATCTAAAGTTCTGTTAGATTCAAAAAATGAACAAATTATCATTCAAGAACATAAACAAAACAATGAACACATTGAAGAGAGAAAAGTTCTAAAATCCTTGGGATATATTAAATAAATATATCTTTGATATTGAAATTTTGATATGATGAAAAATAACAAGAAATTAAACATTGGAATCTCCTTGCGAGTAACCAAAGCTGAAAATTATGAAGAAAAAAGAGATACATTGAGTCATGATTGGCCTCCATTATTAGAAAAAATTAATTCAAATATTGTTTTTATTCCGAATAATCTTCATAATGTAGAAAATTTTTTAAATAATTTTAATTTAGACGGTATAATTCTTTCTGGAGGCGATGATATTGGCGATGATCAAAAGAGAGATCAAACAGAAATCAAAATGTTAAATTTTGCTATAAACAATAGAATTCCTGTTTTTGGAGTATGTAGAGGAATGCAAGTAATTAACAAATATTTTGGCGGTTCAATTAAAAAAAATAATGATTCATCTCATGTTGGTATTCCACATCTTGTAAATTTAACCAACAAAAATATAATATCTATATTAAAAATAAATTCTCTTAAAGTGAATTCTTTTCATAATAATATCATAACTACTTTAACTTTAGGTAAAGATATTGAGCCATTTGCAATTACAGATATTGATAAAACTGTTGAAGGATTTTTCCATAAAAATTTACCAATAATGGGTGTTATGTGGCATCCGGAAAGAAATTTTAATTCTGATAATCAATTGATTATTGAGCAAATTTTTAATAAAAAATTATTTTGGAATGAATGATTTGAAAGTAATTATTTTAGCTGCAGGACAAGGTGAAAGACTTAGACCTTTGACAAAAAATCTTCCAAAATGCATGGTTAATTTTTTTGGAAAAAGTATATTGGAAAGACAAATTGATATTTTTTATAATCTAGGCATTCATGATATTTCTGTAGTTACTGGTTATTATGATGACAAAATTAATTTAGATAAAATTAAAAAATTTAGAAATGAAAATTTTAAGACCACAAATATGGTTGAAAGTCTTTTTACTGCTGAAGAAAAATTTAATGATTCTGTAATTGTTTCTTATGGAGACATTGTTTTTGAATCTAACATAATTCAAAGTTTAATTGATTCTAGGCATGATATTTCTGTAGTTATTGATAAAAATTGGCAAGATCTTTGGAATGTTAGATTTGAAAATCCTTTAGATGATGCTGAAAGTTTAGTATTGGATGATGATGAGTTCATTTTGGAATTAGGTCAAAAAGTAGAAAATATTGAAAATATTCAAGGACAATTTATTGGACTAATGAAATTCCAAAATGATGGAATAAAAAATACTATTGATTTCTATAAAAAAATGAAATCTATCTCTAATTCATCTGTCAATCCTTTAAATCCAAATTTACCTTTTGAAAAGTCTTACATGACAGATTTCTTACAAGGATTAATTAATAATAATGAAAAATTAAAGGCAGTAATTATCAAAAATGGTTGGTTAGAAATTGATTCATTAAAAGATTATAATCTATATAAAAAAATGCATTTAGAAAAAGTCTTAAACAAATTAATTTCTTTTGAGGAGAATAATTGAAACCTAATATTGTTTTAGTGCTTTTAGATGGTTCTAGATGGGATAGAACCAATATTTCATCTGATTTTTTAGAACTTCAAAAAAAAGGTAGTTTTGTAAATAATGTTACCACTGCAGCACCTTATACATTTGCATCAATAAATGCTATTTTTACCGGAAAGTATGGAAAAGAAAATGGAGTTAATGCGTATTACAAAATGTTTCGATTAAAAGACTCAATAGATTTTCTTCCAGAATTACTTCAAAAAAATGGATATTTTACAACATGTAATTTAATTTCAGAAAAAGTCATTTCATCACGAGGGTTTGACATTTACTCATCTCATAATGAATATGAGGATGATTTATTTTTAGAACATCCTAAATTAATAAAAGATTATTTCAAAAAATCTAAAAATAAACCACTTTTCACATTCTTACAATTCAGTGATATTCATACAGCAACTGTTTCAGAAGTATTGAAAAAATATGAATGGAATGACAAAAATTTTTATGCTAGAAAAAAAGAAAATTTAGAAATTTATGACCTAGCATTCAGAAAAGCTGGTAGATATGCACAAAAAATATTTCAAATTATAGAAGATTTGGGAAAATCTAAAGATACTATAATTCTATTTTTTTCTGATCATGGAACTGGTATTGGAGAACGTTTTGGAGAGAGAAATTATGGTGTTTTTACCTACGAAGAGACTATACGAACATTTTATCTATTTTTGGGTAATTTAATATCTAAAAATAAGAAGTCAGATTCATTACTTCGTACTATTGATATTTTACCTACTATTTTGGAATTATGTGAAATTAAAATTCCTTCAGATCTAATTGGTAAAAGCATTGCTTCATATCTTCTTAATTCTAATGAGGAATTATCTGATTACCCTTTTACTTTTTCTGAAACAGGTGGATTACAAGGTCCATTCCCATCTCCAATGGAGCCCAATGTTTTTTGCATAAAATCTTCTACGCATAAATTAATTTATTTTATGAGTTCAAATAAATGGGAATTATTTGATCTAAAAAATGATCCTGATGAAATTATTAATATTTATGATACAGGTTTAGAATTACAGGAAAAATTGAAAGAAAATCTTCTTTCTTGGATTGATAGAAAAATTACTTGAATAATTTTATGTGGATTTATTTTTTATCTAAAATACAACTTAAAGTTGCAATATGTTTTAAAACTGGATGTATAATATAGTAAGTGTCTCCTTTTGCTTTTTGTTTTTTGAAGTTTCTCTTATCTAATAATTTTTTATTGAATAGATCAATCATTGTTTCTGAACGTATGTGTGCATCATACACATCATCAATAAATCTATGTGAAGGTTTTTTAAATTTTTTTTGATAAATTATATCTCCAGTATCTAAATTTTTATCCATAATGAATGATGTGACACCGCAATTATTTTCGTTTAATATGCTATAGTAAAAACAAGTACTTCCTCTATATTTAGGCACAATTCCTGGATGGAAATGAATGAATTTAGATTTACAGTCTAGTATATCTTTTTTTAATATTCCTCCTCCTGTAAAAATGAAAAATTCTATATTTGATTTTTTTATATGATTAATTAATTTTGAATTATTAATATCTACAAAATCAAATTTTTTAACTAATAAATTATTTTCATTAATTATACATTCAACTGATTTTGAAATATCAAACCCACATTTTTTCCCTTCATTAATCGTATTTTTATTGAATTTTTCATTTACTCTTTGATCATTCATAAAAATTATCTCATCGATTTTAATTTTATTTTTAATAATTTTTGTAATGTATGCTTTTGATCTTGTATCTGGAGTTAAAATTATGCCGATTTTACTCAATTTTAACTCCTATGCTGTCCATCAAAATTTCAATTACTTCAAGTTCTTTTTTAATAATAAATGAATATAATGAAATATCTTCTAAAATAATTAGTTTTTTTCTTTGTGAAGAAATTAGATCATTTAACTTTAAACTGGTATTCAAAAATTTTAATTTTTTTGTTTGTTCATATTTAAATAAACAAATTATTGATAATAAAATATAATTTTTTAAATTTAAACATTCTATTGTATTTTCTTTAAATTCTAAATCATATGATTCAAATATCTTTTTTTTAATTTCGAATTTTTTAATTAATTTATTTAATAAAATATCTTTCTTCTTCGATTTTATTAAAATTTCTACTAGTAAAAAATTGAGTAATTTTTCTGTATGGATAGTATTTTTTTTATTATCTTTCCAATTTTTTACTTCATCTTTGATTGAAATATCTTTCCAATTTTTAATTTTATTATGCTCTTTAATATTTTTTAAATTTAATTTTCTAGACTTTTTATATTCAATTAAAAATTCCTGATTTTGGAATGGTGTCCTTTGATATTTTTCTGGAAATTTAAAATGATCTTTTTTTGAATATTGGTATTCCAATTTTATTAATTATTTCTATAATTTTTATGATAAATAGTTATGTTTAAAAAAATTATATTATTTGACAATTTGTAATTGTATTAGTGGGTTTTCTACGTTGATGGTACTTGGTGATTAAACGCAGATTGCTCTGATTTTTTAATTTTTCCTTCTTTAGCAATTACTGAATTATAAAATTTAGGAGGTAAGA
>MDSV01237265.1_pt1 | contig 16563 bp, 6 predicted proteins | sample 810851 | NCBI WGS metagenome assembly MDSV01 (sample SAMN05326640, study PRJNA326480) | marine metagenome | isolation source: seawater | place: Atlantic Ocean: North East | collected 2012 | reverse complement strand
GATGAGTCCCCGCTCGGCCCCGAGGACCCCGAGCCCGCGAGCGGGCTCGGCGCCGAAAACAGCCAGGCTGATGATGGCGACGACGACGACGACGAGTCCCCGCTCGGCCCCGAGGACCCTGAGCCCGCTCTCGGCGCCGAAAACGACGAGGCTTCGTTTTTAACGAGCCGGGTGGTATAACATCTTTAAACGACTCTGTGTCAACATGTGAGTATCAGGCTTTCGTACGCCGCAACGCGGCGGCGCCGCATCTCGTTCGCTCGTCTCCCGGCGGCGCTCCGGCGAAGAAACGACGCGCGTATGGGATCCGGTCACGCTCCTTCGACTTTTTCCACCCTCCACTCGTGGTCGCCTATGCGCAGCACAGACCCGGGTTCGAGCGACCACTGCCCGAACACGGGGACGCGCTCGCCGTCCACGAAGACGCCGTGCTCGTCATCGCCGGGGTCGGGAAAAAAGTGGCGCTCGAGCTCAGAGAGAAAACTGTACACGCCGGCGACGAAGAGCTTCTTGTCTCTGCCGAGCGACGCGGGCGCGATGTTGCTCACGAACAAGTGGTCGCCCTTCGCTTCGAACTTGGCATCCATCATCTCGAAGCCGTGGCCTTCGTGGGTCTGTGAAATCGCACGTGCGGTCGTGGATTCGCGCGGTTCCGTCGGTCCGCGCGTGCGCGCGATGCGGGCGAGAAGCGAGAGGGCGAGAGGGCGAGGGCGTCGAAACGTCAGTCGGAAAAAGTCAGCATCGTCCGCGTTTCCGCGCGTCTCACCGACACGCACCTCGCAGTAGTCGGTGATGTCGATAGGCCGCACAGGGCACTGACGGAGCTTGCTCTCGTCAACAATCTCGCCGCTCTCGGTGCGGGGGCAGTCGGTCCCGTCCAGGGTCCAGCGCGCGCGGGACGCGCGGACGGCGAGATCGCCTCGGACCGTCCGACGTCGCGTTTTCGCGCCGCGCGCGAAGCTCGCGGCGAGGCGCGCTTCGGCGCCGACGAGCGCGAGCATCGGCCGCTCGTGTCGAGGAAGGTGCGGGGGAGGCGCTCGGTGAGCGGAGGAAAACAGAGCGTGGAGACGCGCGCTCCGAGGAGTGCGCGCGGGCCGACACCGCGCGCGCTCCGGACGTTTTTTTTTGTCGCCGCGTCAGCAGCTGACGTGGAAGGCGATTCGCGAAACGTCGACATCATGAATAATAATCGCACTCCGTGAAAAATGTGCTCTGCGTCGACAGACGCGGCGCGCTCCGCGTGGAACCGCGTCTCGAACCCTCGTCCTCGCTCAGAACCACACGGCGTCGTCCCCTCCCCCCCCCGTGTCGTAGTCGTCGTGCCCGTACCCGAAGTCGTTGTCGTAGTGCACGCTCCACTCGTCCGGCTCGGGCACGTCCCACTCCTCAACGAGCGCGTACACCTGCGCGGATCGGCTGGGCAAATACAGACACACGCCCGTGCCCAGCCAGTCGCACGCGCCGCCCTCCGTGGCCGCCGTCGTTTCTTTCGCCACCCTGCCGTATCCGCCGTACTCGGTCGCGTCCGTGTCTAAGACCAACTCGTAGACGCCGCCGAATTCGGAACCCACCTTGTAATACGGGTAGCTCTCGTTCGGATGTAAGTTGGCGACGATCAAGCATCGACCGCAGTGAAACGCCAACACGCCGGCGTCGTCCCGCGCGTGGTGCGCGTGTTTCCGTTCCAAGTTTTCGTTCGCCCGCAACAGGCCGTGCGCAGCGTCGCACCGCATGAGCGCTCCGTCGAACCGCTCCAGGTCCGAGTAGAACAGGTTTGGGTCCTCGCGCAAGCTCCACTGCCGCCGCGCGTGCTGGAACGAAAACCCGTTCCCCTCGCGCGGGAAGTCCACCCACTCGGGGTGGCCGAACTCGTTGCCCATGAACGCCATCCACGCTTGGCCGCCGAGCGTCAGGGTGAGCAGCCTGGCCATCTTATGCAGGGCGACGCCCCGCTCGATCGCGGGGTGCGCGCCTCGGTCGTGCTGCGGTTTGCACATGCACTCGTACATCGCGCCGTCCATCAAGTTGAACGCGAACGTCTTGTCGCCGACCAGGCACTGGTCGTGCGACTCCAGGTACGCCACGGCGGGTTCCGGCGACCGGCCGGTGGCGATCTCCAGGACGCGGGACGGGGACCAGTTGAAGTCCGGCTCGCGAGCGAGCTGCGCCCACTTATCGGGCGGGCCCATGGACAAGCGCAGGTCGAACCCCAAGCCCCCGTGCCACACCGGGCGGCACACGCCCGTTTGCCCGGAGACTTCTTCGGCGACCGTGACGACCGAAGCGCCCGACTCGGCGTTTTCGCATTCCTCGCGCAACAGCCGGTTCGCGAGCATCAGGTACGCGCACGCGTCGTCATCCTGATGCTCGCCGTAGAACTCGCTCTGGCCGCCCAAGAAGTCCCAGTGCACGCCCCTGTGCGTGTACAGCATCGCGGTCACGCCGTCGAACCGGAACCCGTCGAATCGAAACTCTTCGCTCCAGTAGCGCAGGTTCGAGAGCAGAAAACGCAGCGTCTCGTACTTGCCGTAATCGAACATGCGCGTGCCCCACAGCGCGTGCCACCCCAACCCGGGATCGGAGTGGAAGTAGTGTCCGACTGTGCCGTCGAACATGTTCAAGCCGTCGATCGCGTTGTCCGAGGCGTGCGCGTGCACGACGTCCATCAGCACCTTCATTCCCAGACCGTGCGCCTCGTCGACGAGGTACTTCAGATCCTCCGGCGACCCGCATCGATGAGAGGGGGCGAAAAAGTTGGTCACTTGGTACCCAAAACTCGCGTAGTACGCGTGGTCCGCCACCGCCATCAGCTGCACCGCGGTGTACCCTAAGTCCGCGATTCGTCGCAGATGCGTCTCCGCGAACTCGCGGTAGGTGCCGTACCCGAGCTTTTCGCTCGACATGCCGACGTGCGCCTCGTAGATCTTGAGCGACGGTCGCGACGACGAATCGTCGTCGACGATCTTCGCGTGCCGCCAGACGTGCTTCGCGTCCTCCGGCGGGTCGTAATACACGCCGTTGTGGTAGTTGGCGCCCTCGTCCGCGCAGGGCGCGATCTGCCGTATCCACGCCGGTATGCGGTCGAAATACGCGCCGTCACTCGCGTTCTCCATCGCCACGCGGACCTGTGCGCCGTGCCTCAACCGAGCGGCGGCGGGGATTTTCACGGTCCACTTCCCGAATGCGTCTTTTTCGCCCTCGAACTGCCACGGCGTCCAACCGTTGAAGTCGCCCATCAGCGACAGTCGAGACGCGCCGGGCGCGTATTCGACGTACACGAGGTCGCCTTCGACCGCACCGGGCGACCGATCGGGGTGTATGCCGTACGTCTCGTAACTCTCTGCGAACGCGCCGAGCGAGCCCTCGTTGGTCACGATTTCGTCGCGCCGCGCTTCGTGTAAGTCGTACCGCGCCTTGAGGAGATGTTCGTACGGCGCGAGGCTGGGGTCGTTGCGGCACAGCGCGAGCCTGCCGAGGATGGGGCGCGCGCCCCGAGTCGCGCGACCGTTAGGCGATGGGCTCCCGGGCGATTCCGACGGCGAGGTCTCGCTGTCTCGGGTCGAAGCCGCGTCCGGAAGCTCCGGAAGCGCCTCCTCCGCGACCTCCTTCGCGTCAGCCGGGGGGCGCGGTTCTGGCGCGGGCTCGGGCTCGAGCGGGGGCTCGAAAACGTCCACAACGGGGTCGGAGTCCGCGGGCGGCGCCGCGGCGGCCGGCCGTGGCACGGGCGGGGGCTCGAAGAGCAGCACGGGGCGCGCGGCGGGCTCCGCGGTCCCGTCTCCGACGGCGTCCGCCGGAAGCGCGCTGCTCGTGGAGGTCGAGGACGACGTTTCGGAGCCAGAGCCATCCGCCGCGCGCGCGACGACGCGCGCTCCGCGCGGCGGGGAGGCAGAGAGCCGTCGCACGAGGCGCGCGGGGACGGCGTGCGTCGGCGTCGCGCAGATTGCCCGAGCGAGTGACATGGCACGGGTGTCCTTTCGGGACACGCGCGAGGGGTGCGCGCGCGAATGCGCGACACCAGCCTTTGCCCGCGTTTCGCAAAAGCGACGACGGGCCCGCACAACTCCGAACACGCTGGCTCAGTTTGTGGCTCAGTTTTGTGGCTACTGGTATCGTTATATTTGTGTTTTCTGGTGACTGCCTTCCCACTCGACTTGATCCGAAATCTCCCGCCCGAAAGCAAGGGCTGACAATCCTTCGCCCGCTCGGCGTTTTCGTGGCGGAGCATTTAGTCTTCCTGAGGCGCGTCGACGCCGAGGGCGCTCGCCACCGCTCCTCGACGCGCACACCAGCGCGCGCACACGCACGCGCGGTTTAAGATGTGCGCGTAAACAGCGCTCCTGCATCGGAAGGTCGACGGGAGTCAACCACACAGCGAACACACGAACACGAAGGTACGTCCACGCGCCCCTCCCGAGCGCGCCCCCTCTCGCGGTGGGCGCTCGCGGCGCAGATCTCGGCCGTGGCGGACGAGCGGTGGCCCGGACCCGATCGAGGGAACGCGCGGCGGAGGCCCGCGGAGAGACGCGAGACGGTCCGCGGGAGCGCTCGATCGCGGAACGATTGTGGCGACGGGGCACTCCGCGCGACGCGCGCGCGCTCGCCGACTTTCGCGCCTCCCCGCCCGCCTCCGAAACGCGCGTCGCCGCGGCGGCCACGGCCGCCGCCGTGCGCGGGAGACGCGGGCTGACTTTTTCGCCCGTGGCGACGCGGCCGCCGAGCCGCCGGCTCGAACCGCACCGCGCGCGCCGCGCGCGTCCTCGGATTCGCGCGCCGAGCGCGCGCGATCGAGCCCCGACCCCACGCGCGGTCGCTCGCCCTTCCCCGCGCCACGCGTTCGACTGACCTTTGCCTTTCCCGCTCCCGCGCCGCGCCTCGCGCGTTTCGCGAACTCGCCGACTGCTTGCGCTGTTTTCGGCGTCGCGGAAAACGAACAGGCGTTCACGGAATCGATCGCGGATCGAACGTCCGTCGCGCCGCGCAAAGCCTCGCGAGCCTCACTAGGTGACACGGTTCTCGACCGTATATGACCAAAGGCGAACGAAGCGGCACGCCCTCCAGCTCCGAAGGAAAGAAGAGGGCGCGCGCGCCGCGACCGAGGCTGAAGGGAAGGGACATGGGGGTGGAGGCGTTCGCGAACCTTCGCGTCGACGACGCGCCGGCTGTGACGGTGGACGTCGACGGCCCGAGGCCCAAGCTGAAGATCCCGGCGCCCATCGGCGCGACGGTTCCGTCCGCGGTGCCGGCACCGCTGCCGCTGTCGCACGCCAACGGCGCGACGGGCGCGGGCGCGCCGGGCCAGACCGACGCGAGCGCCAGGGAGAAGCCGCGCCGCGCGCGCGGCGGCAGGAACAGAGGCGGCGAAAAAGACGTCGCTGCTTCCGCGGCTTCGGGCGACGGAGAAAAGCCGCCCCCGACGCACACGCGCGTTTCGAAGGAGAACGGTGCGCTTGTCGCGAACGGCGAGCACGGTGGCAAGAGGGAAGGCGCGAAGACGCGCGCCGCGCGCGGCGGCAAGGCGAAGAAGGAGTCTTCTCGCGCGAGCGACGACGCTCGCGGTGACGGCGACACGAGCGCCGCGAAGGACAGGGCCAAAGGAAGCGCCAAAGGAAGCGCCAAGCCCCTTCCCGCGCCCTTAGCCGCCGCGAAGGCGTCGACCGACCAGGACGCCGCTTCGTCGAAGGCGCGCGGGGAAGAGAGGGCGATTTCCGAGTCTCACGCAACGATCGACGCGCCACCCGACGGGAAGAAGAAGGAGCGGCGGTCAAAACCGTCGGCGGTCGAGAGCTCGCCGGGGGGGCCGGCGGCGGCGTACGTGCCGCCGTCGCGGCGCGCGAGCGAACCGACGAGCTCGCGCGATCCGCAAGACTCGCGATCGTCGAACGACGCGAAGAAGAAGAAGAAGAAGGAAAAGGATGCGGACAAAGCCGTGAACGGGGAGGAGGAGGGCACGCAAAAGAAAAGCGGCGATTCGCGTTCGGGGAAGACCGAGGGTGGCGGCGGTCAGAGTCGGGGGTCCGAGAAGTCCGCCGCCGGAAAGGAGATTCGCCGACACGTCGAAATCGGAAACGTGGACGCGGCGATGCGCGCGTTCGACGCGCGGGCGGCGGGCGGGAACGTCGACGTCGACACGGCGCGGGCGTTGCTGATCGGTCTCGTGCGCGCGTGCCACCTGCACGAAGCGTTTCAAGTGGCGGATTACTTGAAGGACCGGAAACTGCGCCTGCCGCTGAAGCACTTCACGGCGGTGATTCTGGCCATGTCGCAACGCGCCAACCCCATGGACGCGCTCGACTTGCTCGGCGCGCTCGAGACGTGCGTGGCGTACGAGAGCAAGGCGATCCACGCCTACCACTTCCACTTCGCGCGGCTCATCGTGCAGGAGTTTCTAGAGGAGGCGTTGCAAACCTTGGACCGCGTCGCGAACGCGCCCGCGTTCGGGTTACAGGAGAACGGCCTGGCGGCGATGGACGTCGTGATCCACGGCGGCGGGAAGGGCGGAGCTCTGTCGCTCAACGTCCCGGCGCTCGGGGAGGAACTGAAGCGCGGGTTGATGAAGGGGGACACGGTGCTTCTGTCGCGCACGGGCGAAGCGGCGCGGACGATGGGCAGCGGCGACCGCGGGGGGTTCACCGGGGAGATGCCCACCGCCCCCCGGGGCGCATCGACCATCGAGATGGGCGCCATGCCCACCGGCCCGCGCGGGGACTCCACCGCCGCGCCGGTGGGCGGCCGCGGCGGGCGCGCCGGTGGGGGCTGGCGTGCGGATTACGAGTTCGAAGCCGAGGTTTCCTCGATGCACCCCAACTTGTCGGTGAAGCTCATCGGGTGCGACGCCGCGCAGAGCGCCTCCGTGCGCGGCGGCGGGTGGCGCGTGGACAAGCTCGCCAACCGCACGTCTTTCGTGCGCCAGCTGAACGCGCTGCAGGACATGATGGAGGTGAAGCAGGGGACGTCGCAAAAAGCCGGCGTGGACCCGGCGATTCGCGACGTGCTCGTCGCCGGGTGGGACGGGAACAAAGCCGACCGCGACGCCGTGCCTGATAAGTGCGCGGAGGAGCGGCACCAGAACCTGAACGTGATTCAGCGGCAAAAGATGATCGACCAGGCGATGGATCTGCGGGCGATGAGCCACATGAACAAGAGCCAGACGGACGCGCTCGAAGCGGCGTTGTTCCAACGCGTGACGCTGATTCAAGGCCCGCCCGGCACGGGCAAGACCCACACCGCCGTCGCGCTGGTGCAGATGTGGCTTCGCAGCCGCACGTGCCCGATCTTGTGCACGTCGGACTCGAACATCGCCGTCGATAACTTGGTGGACGGCCTGAGCCGCGCGGGCGTACGCGTGGCGCGCGTGGGACGACCGGAGGCGGTTCGCCAGGACCTGATGCAGTACATGGTGGAGTCCATCGCCGGCATCGAACCCGGGTGCACGTGGAGCAAGGACCAGCAGTACCAGGCGATCAACGGCGTGTTGCGTCGCGCGGAGGTGATTTGCGCGACGTGCGCGGGGGCGGGGTCGGACATTCTTGAACGCTTCTCGTTCGACGCGTGTTTGATCGACGAGGCGACGCAGGCGACGGAGCCCGCCACGATCGTGCCGCTCACGAAGGGGTGCCGCCAAGTCGTGCTCATCGGGGACCAGAAGCAGCTCCCGCCGACGATCATCTCGCGCGACGCCGACGCCGCCGGTTTGGGGGTGTCCTTATTCGAGCGCATGCTGGCGCGCGGCATCCGCGCGTTCATGCTCAAGGTGCAGTACCGCATGCACCCCGCGATCGCGACCTTCCCGTCCAAGGCGTTTTACAAGGGCGAGCTCCTCTCCGGCACGCCCCCCAGCGCGCGGCGCGCGCCGATGGGCTTCGACTGGCCCGTCCCGGCGGTGCCTCTGGCGTTCGTGGACGTCCCCGAGGGCGCCGAGCGGAGCGACGGCTCGTCGCAGACCAACCCGGCGGAGGCGCAGAAGATCGTGAACGTGGTGAAGAAGCTCATCGGCGGGCACGACGTGTTGCCGTGCGACATCGGCATCGTCACGCCGTACGCCGCGCAGGTGCGGTCGATCAAACGATTGTTACACGGCGCGCGACCCGATCGCCGGACGCGCTTCGACGCGCCGCCGGCGCCGGATTCGACGGAGGCGCTGGAAGTGAGCACCGTCGACGGGTTCCAAGGCAGAGAGAAGGAGGTGATCGTGTTCACGTGCACGCGCGCGAACGCGAACGGCAACGTCGGTTTCCTGGCGGACCCGCGACGCGTGAACGTGATGCTGACGCGGGCGCGGCGCGGCTTGATCGTCGTCGGCCATCACGCCACGCTGCGAAGGGACGCGACGGTGTGGGGCCCTTGGCTGGCGTGGGCGTCGGAGAACGGTTTGGTGTGCGGCGTCGCCGCCACGGACGCCGACTCGGCGGCGCGGCTGGCGACGATGGGCATGAGCTCGCTGGACGAGATCGGCGGGCGGGGTGCCGGTGAGGTGATGCAGATGGGCGCTCTGCTCGCGCCGAACATGGCGGGCTGGGGGGACTCGAACGGGTCCCTCGCCTTCGCCGACGGCGGCGGCGGGCCGCGGCTCAAGGAGCGCAAGGAGGAGGATGTTCCGGACGCGTGGGACGACTCGGACGAGGACGAGGACGACGACGCGGACGGCGCGGCGACGACGACGACGGAGAGCGCGACGATCAAAGGGAGCACCAACTCGCTCGCGGGCATGGCGGACGGCGCGTGGGGGGACGAGAGCGACGGGGAGGAGACTGCGCCGGCGGGGTCCGCCGCGGGGGGGGCGCCGGCGTGATGGAGGAATCGTCGCGGTGAGGCGATTTTTCATTTAAAAAAAAAAAAACAATTCTTTTCCAGTAAATAAAACGACGCGAGGAGCGAGTTTTCCCGACGCGCGTTCATCTCATCGACACACGTCGTTCGCGTCATCGCGCGTACGCGCCTTTCGTTCGTCGGTCTCAGGTCCCGCGCCACCCCGCGAGCGCGGAGGTCGGGTGGACGTTCCCCCCGATGAGCGCGCGCCGCGCGGCGGCGTACGGCTCCGCCGTAGCCTTGAGCGCCGCGGCGCTCGTCGCCGCGAAGAGACTCGCGTTTTCGTCGACGTCCAAGACGTGCCTCTTCCCGCGAACGCAACGCAACGTCTCGGAGACGTCGCGGAACGCCCACGCGCGCGCCACGACCGGTACGGGGCCTCCGCCTCCGACGGCGACACCCGTGCGCCCGTCGTGCCGCGTCACGCCGACTTCGCCCCGACACCACGTCAGACTCTCGTCGCTGTCGCCGGCGTCGGCGCGCCGCGCGTCGGCGATGAACGCCGCGCGATGTTTCGCGTCGAAGCTTCTCGTCGTCTCGCTCTCGATGCCCACCGCGTCGCTCTCGATCTTGACCGCCGTCCGGAGCGCGGCAAGGTGCTTCGGCTTCGGCAGCCGGAACACCTCGTGCGGGAACCCGCCGGAGCGGCAGCACGTCCCCAGCCTCAGCGCGTCCCCGTCGAACTTGCGGCCGACCACGACGCTCGCGAACGTAACCGGCGCGCGCGCCAGCAGGCTCAGCGCCGCGCCCTGCGCGCCCAGCACTTGCCACTTGGCGATCTTGTCGCTGCACGCCAGGGTCACGCCCGGGCTCCCGAACGCCTCGCGCAGCGACCGGAGCGTGACGCACCCGGGCGCGGGCGCGGCGGCGGCGGGCCCGCCGGACTCCGCCGCGGAGCCCTTGCGCATGGCGCGGCGGGACGCCGCGCGCGCCGAGGCGTAGACGCCTTCGGCGTGTCTCCGCGCGACGGCTTCGTCGCAAAACGCGTCGGCGTAGGCGACGTCGTCGAGGTCGAGTTCGACCACGTCCTTCGGCCCGGCGCCGGAGGTCGGGACTCGCGGAGACGCGCGCGAGGACGCCCACGCGGGCGCGGGCGGGAGCGTCGACGCGAGGAACGAGCCGGGATCGAACCCGGAACGTCTCGGGTCGAAGTCGGGGGGGTTCGCGGACCCGACGCCGACGCCGTCGCCGCGTCTCTTGGTTCGCGAACCATTCCCCTCCGCGCGAAGCGACGGACCCGACGGATGCGCGGACGCCGCGCCGCACGGCGCCGTGGACACGTACAGGTGCAGCGTGACGTTCCCGCGGACCCGGAACCCGGAACCGTCCCCCGCGCACTCCAACACGCGGAACTTCTCCGCGCCGCCCAACGCGCGCGCCCGCGCATCCGGAGCCGCCGCGGGCCAGCCCGGGTTGTTCGCGTTTTGGCCGTGCTCGGACGCCGCGCGCGCGAGCTCGCGCATCTCGCGGTTCAGGAACCGCAGGAACGCGCGCCTGGCGAGCACCTCGGCGTGGCTGTCGTGCACCACCCTGGACCAGGCGTCGTCGCCTCCCGCCGCCGCCGCCGCCGCCACGGGGGCCGGCATGAACTTGGTGCCCACGCCCAACGCGATTGTCACGAGCGCGTCGTCCCCCCCGGGGGTTTGCCTCTCGGCGCCGCGCGCCGTCTCGTGCGCCACCACCGCCGCCACCACCGCCGCGCCGCGCGTCGCCGAGTAGTGCTCGGGGCACCTGTGCCTGTACGTCGCGGTGGCGTGCGCCGCGACGCGGTCCGCGAAGAGCGCGGACGAGTCGACGCGCCGGTTCGCGTCGCTCGGGTGCTTCGAGCGCGTCTCGTACGCCCGAAGCGCCAGGCGCTCGGCGTCGGCGAAGCACGTCGCGTCCGCCGCCTCCGTCGCCTCGTAGGGCTCGACGACGGGCGCGGGCTCGAACCCGGGACCTCCGCCGCCGCGCGCGGCCGCGCGCGCGGCGGTGCGCGCCGCGAGCGCGTGCACGCGCGCGACGACGGCGTCCGGAACGCGCGGGTTGCCGTGCAACCAGACCCTTTGAACGCCGACGACGCGCGCGTCTCTCGCGTCTTTTTCCGAGACTACCGACGCGTTCGCGACTCCGCGCGGAGTCTCGGCGGCGCTCCGCATGGACCCGAGCAACGCCAAGCCCCCGGTCTCGCCGATCTCGTTGTGGTCCAGGTGGAGCTCCCGCAAACGCGCGTGGCCCACGATGGCCTCCGCGATCGCGACGCACCCCGCGTCCGAAACGCCGCATCCCCCGATGTCCAGCGACTCGAGTCTCTGGAATCGGCCGGGCGCGGCGAGCGCGCGCGCGAGCGCGCGCGCGCCACCGGCGCCGAAGGGGTTGGCGTAACACGCCCACTCTTTCAGGTTGGGCAGGAGCGAGAACGCCCCCGCGAGGGCCTCGACCCCTCGAGGCCCGATATCGTTGTGCTGCGTCCCGATGGACTCCAGCGAAAACGCCCAGCACCGGTCGTCCCGCGCGTGACGCGCCGTCGCCGCGACGGCGGCGGCGACTTCGCGCGCGCCCTCGTCCCCCAAACCGCGGTCGGCGATAGAACGGAGCGCCTCCCCCGCGCCGCAGTGCGTTAAAAAGTTCACCGCCACGACGCCGTGCAACGCACGCGCGGCGACGGTGAACGGCGCGTGCGTTTTCCGCTCGCGTTTTTCTTTCACGGGCTCCCTCGAGCCTTCGTAAAACCGCGCGGCTGAGCCGTTCGGGTCGGTCAAAAGCATCGATGCGGCGTCGGACGCCGTCTTCACGGCGTCGCCGCCGTCGTGGTGCGCCCCCGGGTTCCCCGCCACGGAGACGTGCGTCAGGCTCGCGTTGCCGTCCACGCCGCGGACGGCGTGCGTGAGGATATCGACGCCGAACGCGGTGAGCTCGTTGTCGCGCAAGTCGAGGCGTTCCAGGGTATCCGCCGCGCCGCCGGGGCGCAGCGCCGCCGCGACGGACGCCGCGTCCTCGTCGCGCAGACGCCTCCGGCGAAGCGAAGCGGCGCCGGAGCCGGCGCCGGCTTTTCTGCCGCCGCGAGAGCCCTTCTCCGGCGAGAACCGCGTCTGTTCGGCGTCTGAAGAAAGACACGCGCACGCGTCTCTCAGCTCCGCGGTGAGCGCGTCGCGTCTGTTTTTCCGCAGCACCTCCTCGAGCTCTCGGAGTGCCTCGGGACTGACCTTTTCGTTGTTCCCGAGCGATATCTCGCGCACGGAGCCGTGGCGCGCGGCGGCGCGCGCCAAGTCCGCGACGCCCGCGTACCCGACGTCGTTCGAACGCAGGTTGATCAGGTGCAGTTGAGGGGACCCGATCGTCGCTTTTTCTGTCACGTCGCCGGGTCGATCGTCCGTCGCCGGATCGATCAGCGCGCTCGCCAGCGCGGAGGCCCCGACGCAGGTCACCCCGCACCCGCCGAGGTTGAGTTGCGTCAACGAACACTTCGGCGAACGAAGCGCCGACGCGAGCGCCTGGCACCCGCCGCCGTCCGTCGCCTCATCTTTAGTCACAAAAAGCTCGCCGCGCTCGACGGCGTGCGCCGGGGGGCAGCCCGCGACGTCCGCTAGGTGCACGCCCAGCCGCGGATTATCCAACAGGTTCAGCTCCCGCACGCGGCACCGCGGGTCCAGAAGGAACGCCGCCAGTCGCGCCGCGCCTTCGCCGCACACGTCGCCGCTGGCGAGATTCAGCGTCACCGTTTGGGACGGGGTCGCGGATGGCGCATCGGCGACCCCGTCCCCGGGACCGACGCCGCCCAGGGAGAGCACGGCGTCGCAGACGGCCGCGACCGCGTCCGCGTCCGCGAGTGTCCGCCCCCGCAGCGAGACGCGCTCGGGGCCGTTCGCGGCGACGCGCTCGGTGACGACGCGGCGCGCGTCCGCCGCGCGCAACACGGAGGCGTGGCCCTTTTTCTTCTTCATCCGCGGGCGCGACGGGTCGAGGTCCGCGGTTCTCGGGGACATCCTCGGCGGCCGTTCCGGGGGTTCCGAGACCAAACTCGACGCGCGCGAGTTTCCGACGACGTCGGACGCGTCCTGCGCCTCGCGACCGCCCCAGCCGCGCGCCTCGTCTGTGGCGGCCAGGCGCGCGGACGCGTCGGTCGACGAGACGCACCGAGAAAAAGTCTCTTATAAAACGTTCCTGCTTCCTGGGCGTCGAAAGCCACGACGCGTTTCCGACCCCGCCACACCTCCGCGCGCTCCCCCATGCGATGAAGGGCACGAATCCCGAGACCCAAGGTCACAGGTGGGCGAAGCGCGTCAAAAAGCGTCTGAAGAAGGAGCAGAGGGAGGACGGGCAGTGGGAGGACTTGGAGCGCGAGAAGGCGCGAAAGGCTGAGGAAGCGGCGGCGGCGGCGGCCGGAGAAGCGTCCGCGTCCGAATCCGCGTCGGAGCGCGACGACCTCGACGGCGCGACTGACTTGAGGGACGAGGAAGGGCTCGACCCCGTCGAGCTCGCGGCCGTGCGCGCGGTGAAAGCCGCCGCCGCAGCAGCCACCGAGCGACTCGCGCGCCTGGAGAAGGACGCGGAGGCGACGCGGGAGGGCGACGAGAAGCGGGATCGCGCGTCGAACGCGAAGAAGCCCGCGGTTAAGAAAAAATCCGAATCGGCCCGCCGAGCGCCCGTCTCGTCGAACCCGTTCGCCGCGCTGGGGAGGTTGCGACGAACGATTCCGCGCGAGCCCGAGGCGGCGTCCGGCGGTGGCGCGGCGTTCGGGGAGCGTTCGGACGGGGAGCGAACGAGTCTCGGAGACGTCGGTCAGGGCTCGATCGCGGCGCGATCCTTCGCCGCGCGAAGAAAAAAAAAAACCTCCGCCGTCGACTCGCGGAGCCGCCTCGCCGCCGAGGGCGCCGCCGCCGCGGCGAACCGGAAACGTGCGCTCGGGATCAGCGGTGTGCCGGGGTCGAGCGCGAAGAAGCTGAAGAAGCAGCTGAAGAAGCTGCGCGGGAGGCTTTAGTCACCGGGCGACGTAAAGCGCGAGTATCGGACGGGTCGCCGTCAGGAGACGCGATGGCGGATTGTTCGCGCGGCGGCGCCGCGCGCCTCGTTCGCCTGGACGGCGACGAATTCCGACTGGACGTCCAGTCGACGACTTCGGCGCATGCCGACGCGGAGACGTTGCCGGACCACTGCGAGACGGCGAAACTGCTCGCGCGGCTCATCGAAATAGACGACGCGTGTTTCCCGCGCGACGCGGGGGGTCTCGCGAGCGCGCGGGCGTGGGCGTCGTCGCGGCGGTTGCGGCGCGCCACCCGACTCGCCGCGGCGTACGAGGACGCCGCGGACGCGGCGGAGCTTCGCCGTCGGAAGGCGGAGTCCTCCCCGGATGAAAGAACGGTTCCCCCCGCCGCCTGCGAACCGCGAACGAAAACGTCTCCGAACGAACGACGCGTGGTGGCGTTCGCGTCGTTCATCGCGTCTTCCATGTGCCTCGAGATCACGAAAGTGGCGTGCGATCCGTCGGCCCGACGCCGCGGCCACGCGCGCGCCGCGGTGGCGGCGATTCTCGCCGAAGCGCGGAGAAGCAAAAAAACGCGCGTCGCGCTTCGCGTCGAGAAGGCGAACGAAGCGGCGGTTTCTTTGTACGCGTCGCTGGGGTTCAGGGAGGACACGAGTCGAGCGCGCGCGCACGAGGGGTACTACGGTGCTGGACGGAACGGCGCGGTGTACGAACTTCTCTTGGAGTGTTAGAACGCGGCGTGTTCCTTTCGTATCGTCACGGTCGCTCTCGACGCGCGCGTTCGTAGGAGAGCTAGACGACCGCCTCCTTTTAAAGAGTTACCTTCAAGAACATTAAAAGCTCCCTCGCCGCGTCACTCGCGGCGCCGCCGCGCCGCCGCGTCCGCCGTCTCGGCCAGAACCCCCAGCGCGGCGTACCACGCCGCCGCGGCACACGCCATCTCGCCCGCTCGACTCCCGATGACCTGCTGCTGCGTCTTCGGCGCTCGAACGACCGGAGTCCTCGAGGTCCGCCCGACCCAGCCCCCGGTCGCGGAGACCCCGGACTCCGTCCCGACGACGACGACGTCCGCCGGCTCGGTCGGCTCCGTCGCGAATTCGGCTCCGCTCAGCGCGGCTAAAAACAACGCCGTCGCGAGAAGCGCCAAAGGGCGGGGGAGCGTCGCCGCGGCTTCTTCTTCTTCGGTGGCGGGGACGTCTTCGAGCGCGGCGCTGTACGAGCGCAGCGCTTTCGCGTCGTGTGACTTTTTAGTCGTTCGAACGCGTTCGCGCCCGCGCGACTTACGCACCTTACCGATCCACTCGCTGGGCGCGAAGTCACCGTCCTCGGACGCCTCGAACGCGAGCTCCTCGCCGCGCAGCTCCGCGCGGGCCTTCTCGTCCGGCGCCTTCCAGAACAAATCGCGATCGTGGTCGTGGTCGTTCGTCGCGCGTGGATCCCGCGCGACGGACGCGGACGTGCCGGACGACGCCGACGTCCGCGCGTCGCGAAGCAGCGCGTGCAGACGCGCCACCTCGCGTCGCGAGGCGGCGCTCACGGCGTTGTTCTTCCGTCCGGGTCCCGGGTCCCCCCGGGTGGGTCCCGACGGAACCGGCGCGGCGACGACTCCGGGTTCGGCGGAGACACGCGCGAGCGTGCGCGTTTCAAACGCTCCGTCCGGCGTCCCTCCCGACGCGTCGGCCCCCGCGGACGGCTCCTCGAACGACCCGGCGCGCCAGTCCGAGGTCTCCGCGGCCGCCGCCTCCGCGGCGTTCGCCGCGCACACCGCCGCCGCCACCGCCGCCGCCGCCGAGGACGTGTCGACGTCGCCGCCGCGCGCATCGCGCGCGGCGCCCGCGTCGCGCCGTCGGACGCCCCCGCCGTCGAGCTCGAACCGGTTTAAAACCGCGCGCCGCCTCCGGCTCGGCCACGGCGCGAGGCCCGTCTCGGGGTCGGCGCGTCTGCGCAACGCGTCCGCCACCTCAAACGGAGACGCGTCGTCGTTCCCAGAAGCTCTCTTCGCGGAGATGCCGCTCCCGAACAGACCGCGCTCCTTCCACAGGCGCGCGGCGACGCGCTCGAGGATTGGCAAATCAGCGACCGCGTCGACGAGGTGGATGCACCGCACGGGGCACGTCTCCACGGCGTCCGCGACGCGTTCCGGGCCGTCCGCCCACTGGTCGACGACGCGCGCGCGGCCGAACCGCGTCTCGATGCGGAACGTGTTCGGCGCCGCCGTCGCGCACTGCACGCACCCGATGCACTGCGACTCGTCAACGAACACGCCTTTCGAGACGTCGACGTCGAGATCCGACGTGGTTTCGTTCGGTGAAGACCGACGACGGTCCGACCGCCAGGCGCTGAGCGGCTCGGCGTGGCGCGTGGAAAACAAATCGCGATCCGTTCCGCCTCGTCTGAGCCACTCCGCGCGGTCCGCGTCGTGCGCGTCTCTGTCCGCGCGGCGGACGAGCACCGCCCTGGCTTCGTTCAGGAGCGCCGCCGCGGTCTCCGCGTACGCGCCGGCGACGTCGGGGTGCACGGCTTTCTGCAGCCGTTTGTAGCTCGCCGCGATCTCCTCGGTGGACGCGTCGGGGGACACCGCGAGCACCGCGTACAGGTCCACGAAAGGCACCCGCCTGACGTACGCGCGGACGCCGCGCGCCTCGGTGTCGTCGCGAGCGTCGCGGCCGCGGCGTCGTCGCTCTCGGTCGCGTCGCCGTTCGTCGTTCGCGTCGTCGCGAGCGTCGTCGCGCGACGAAGAGGAACCCGCGCGTCGCGACGACGCGCGTTCCGATCGGCTCGTCGACGACGACGCG
>MDSV01139788.1_pt1 | contig 16565 bp, 9 predicted proteins | sample 810851 | NCBI WGS metagenome assembly MDSV01 (sample SAMN05326640, study PRJNA326480) | marine metagenome | isolation source: seawater | place: Atlantic Ocean: North East | collected 2012 | reverse complement strand
CCCCTCAACTAAAGTACAATTATGCGGATGAGGTAAGAGGAGAGATAGATATTGATAAGCAAAACAACATTTACATTGCTACCTGCACAAGATCTATTGATTTCCCAACTACGAGTAGCTTCCAAAAGATAAATAATGGAGAGCAGGAAGGTTGTATTATTAAAATGGATAATCAGCTTACTACAATTATTTGGAGTTCATTTCTTGGAGGAAGAAATGATGATGCAATTTATTCGTTAGCAATTGATGCAAATGATGATATTTATGTTACTGGAGGCACAAATTCTGCCGATTTTCCTGTTACCATAAATGCATATCAGGATAGTTATCAGGATTCAGTAAAAGCAGATGCTTTTGTGACAAAAATATCATCAAATGGAAGTCAAATTTTATCCTCATCTTATTTCGGAACAGATCAATATGACCAATCATATTTTGTAGAAATTGGAAGGACAAATTTTGTTTATTTATTTGGCCAAACAAAAGCTACTGGAAATCAATTAGTAAACAATGCTGCTTACGCTATAAATGGTGGAAGTCAATTTATAGCAATATTTAACAAAGACTTAAGCAATGTGTTGAGATCCACGGTGGTGGGAACAGGAAAGGGTAGCCCAGACATTTCTCCTTCAGCCTTTTTAGTAGATCTTTGTGATAAAATCTATATTTCTGGTTGGGGATCAAGTACAGGAGGAGGTCTACTATCAACACTTAATCTCCCTTTTAGCGTAAACGCTTATCAATCTACTACTGATGGAAATGATTTTTATTTAATGGTGGTTGATGATGTTTTGAGTAGTTTGGTGTATGCTACTTATTTTGGTGGTAGCCAAAGTGGTGAACATGTTGATGGCGGAACAAGCCGTTTTGACAAGAAAGGGGTTATTTACCAGTCAGTTTGTGCGGGTTGTGGAGGAAATTCTGATTTTCCAATTGAACCAAACCCAGGAGCAGTTTCATCAACAAATAATAATTCTTGCAATAACGGGGTGTTTAAATTTAACTTTGATTTTGCTATGGTGGTAGCCGATTTTAACGCACCTTGGGTTGGCTGCACCACCTCTATCTCTTTTCAGAATTTAACTATTTCAAGCCCAACTGTAAATTATAGTTGGGATTTTGGTGACGGATCAACATCTGCAAATTCAAGCCCAACACATAACTATACTCAGAATGGAGTATATAATGTAACGCTTATTGCTTCTGATATTGGTGCATGTAATGCAGCAGATACAATAGTTAAGCAAATATATATATTATCCAATTCTTCTGACACAATACAGAGGATTGTCAAATGCCCTGAAGAGCAAATCCAAATTGGATTATTACCAGTTAATGACCCAACAATTTCTTATTTTTGGGTTCCTTCTGTACAATTAAGCAGTACAAATGTTTCTAATCCATTTACGAGCACAATTACAACTCAGCAGTATCAATTATTAGTATCTAACGGGAGCTGTATGGACACACTTTATCAAGATGTGGTAGTTAGAGAGTTAAGTTTGGATGCTGGTTCCGACACCACTTATTGCAATACCCCTATATTGTTGAGCACGAGAGCTTCTAATAATATTACTTCTCTACACTGGTCCTCTAATGATAATTTTACAGATACATTAAGCACTACAGGAGATTTAACCATATCAAGCGCCGCGATACTTTACGTAAAAGCTTCTGATGGCTATTGTGAGGTTGTTGATAGTATTGAGGTTTTAGCAGATGGCATTATTGATGTATTTACAACTGATGTGTGTATAGGTGATTCATCTATAATTCACGTGAAAAATTTAAATCCAATTATTCCCATTATTTCTTATAGTTGGAACACCACAAGTTTAGATGTAGCTTCCTTTATAGATTTCCCCGATACTTCTAAATGGTATACAGTTGAAGTAATAAATAGTGAGGGATGTATCGTTAAAGACTCTTCTTTTGTAAGTGTATATGAATACCCTATTATTGATTCTATTTGGGCATCAGAAACCATTGTTTTTAAAGGAGAGGAAATCAGCTTAAACGTTATTGGATACGATAATATTTCATGGGATAATTTTGAAAATAATAATTACACCCAGATATTGGTCGCCAATTATTCACAATGCTATATTTTTGAGATAGAAAATCAGTACAAATGTATAATTCAAGACTCTATTTGTGTTGAAGTGAAGGACGTTTTTTGTAATGAAGATAGTATTTTAATCCCAACAGCCTTTAGTCCAAATGAGGATGAAAATAGGTTAAATGAGACATATTTTATTAAAGATAAAACAGGAGTTATCACCAAATTTCGGTTAGAGATTTTCAATAGATTGGGGCAAAAGGTGTTTTCATCAACAAGCATAAATGAAGAGTGGGATGGAACATTTAAAGGAAAAAAACTTTCTCCTCAGGTATTTGATTTTTATCTTGAACTGCAATGTAAAGGAAGAAAAACCCTCTTCCGCAAAGGAAATATTACATTAATAAGATGATAAGGTTATTTGTAATACTTCTTTTGATTTTTACAAATAAAATTCAAGCCCAAGATGTTCATTTTTCACAATTTAGCAAAACAAAAGCCTTATTAAACCCATCATTAATTGCGAATCAGAACAACGATTATCATGTTCATTTGCAAAGAAGATCACAATGGTTAAGTGTAACGGTGCCATTTAATACATTATCACTTTCTTTTATTGCAAAAAAATTATATAAAGATATTTCATTAGGTGCTACTTTTTTAAATGATATTGCTGGAGATTCGCGCTTTTCAACCAACGGCTTAAATTTGGCAGCAGCAAATTCTTTTAACACAAAAGAGAACTCTCTTTCCGTAGCATTGTTTATAGGCATGTACCAAAGATCTATTGATTTTGAAGGGTTGATATTTTTAGAAGAAGAAGACGTTAATAATACTAGTTTCACTTTTTTTGATATTGGAATTGGGATATCAAATTATAGAAAAATAGATAGAAACTCATCTTTACTAGTTGGGATATCTGCCTATCATTTAAATACTCCCAATCAATCATTGATTTCTTCAAATGAGGTGTTTTTACAACCAAAATACATTTTACATTCCGCCTATAATAAAACAATAACCTCAAAAATTAAGATTGCTCCTGCTTTTTATTTTTCTTCTCAAAAACAAGATAGAGAATTAATAATTGGCAGTGGAGGCTCTTATAAAGCAAATAATTTTGTTGAGTTAAAATCAGGCATATATTCCAGAATGAATGATGCAATATTTCTTGTGTTTGGTTTGCAAAAAGAAAATCTTGAAGTTCTATTCTCTTATGATATAAACACATCTTCTTTATCAAATGCATCAAATAATATGGGGGGATTTGAGTTTTCAGTAAATTATGGATGGAGTATTATCAATGGACAGGAAGAACTCGAACAAAAAGTCTGTCCTAAATATTTGTAATGAGAAATCTACTAATCATCATACTTATCCCATTTTCTTGTCTAGCACAAGAAATAGAGATAAAACAATTGCCGGGAAATATTAATACTAATGGAGCTGAAATAAACTTTTTTCAAACAAATGATTCAACAGCTTTTTTTACGAGGATTAATAATCATGATAAATTTAGAGAATCGTCTATATATACTTGCAGGTTAATAGATAATGAATGGAGAGACAAACGATACACTAAATACAATCATGACATTCTTAATACAGCAAATATTAGCTTTTCAAAGAGCGGAAAAGTAGTTTTGTCAAATTGCAATAAAGAAATGAAAGAATGTAAAATAGTGCTTCTTGATATAAAAAACTCAGAAGTATATAGAGTAATTCCTTTAGGATATCAGAAAGAAACCCTTAATACTCAAGGCCATATAACTAAGCATAATGCACAAGAGGTGTTATATTTTGTCTCTGACAGGAAGGGTGGATTAGGGGGGCTTGACATTTGGCTTAGTATCATTGATAAGGAAGGAAATTTTGGTGTTCCCATAAATGCAGGTAATAAAATCAATAGTTCTGCAGATGAAATCACACCTTTTTATAACACTAACGATGGAAATATGTATTTTTCATCTAATAGAAAAAACGGTGCTGGAGAATTTGATATTTATAAAACGGAGGGGAGATTTAATCTGTGGAATAAGCCCCAAAATGTGAAAGAACTGAACACAAAACGAGACGAAATGTATTTGACATTTTATAATAAAAATGAAGGGTATTTAATCTCAAACAGGGTGGGAGCAAAATTTGAAAACGCAGAATATTGTTGTAATGACGTTTTCTCTTTTAAATATATTTATCCTAAGGAAGAAACTACCACTTTCCTATCAGAAATAGATAATTATTTACCTTTAGCTCTTTATTTCCATAATTCTGAGCCAGATTTTTTTACTGTGAATAGCACACCTAAGAAGACCTATAAGGACTCCTATATCTCATACTTTAAAATGAAGGATGAGTATCAAATAAAAAATCCTAATCTGAATGATTTTTTTGAGGAAGAACTAGAAGCTAATTTTAATAAACTAAATATAATCTTTGATATGTTGCTAGTAGCGTTAGTAAATGGACATAAAATAAAACTTAAGATTAAGGGATACGCAAGCCCTCTTGACAGCCAAGAGTATAATCAGGCTTTGTCAAAAAGAAGAATTTCAAGCGTTATTAATTATCTTCAGCAATATAAGGATGGAATATTTTCTAAGCATATTCAGTCAGAATATTTAACTATATCTGAGCTTCCATTTGGAGAAAGTACCGCTCCAAAAAAAGTGAGTGATAACCCAAATGACAAAAAGAATTCAATATACAGTATTGAAGCAATGTATGAAAGAAAAATTGAGATTGTTGATCTGATATTAGAGGATTAGCACAGTACTTAATTGGATAAAAAGGCCCACTACAAAACCAACATATATTTGTGCGTAACTGTGTGCTTTTTCATTTATTCTTGCGGCACCTAATATACCAGAAATTAGCATTGCCAGTATAATTAATTGAGACAACCCACCATATAAAAAATGTATACCGATAAGCGCCCCTGTACTCCCCCCGACACCTAACATATGTAGACTTATCTTCCAATAGTTTGATATAAAACTTGCTAAACCAACAATAATAATTGCAGCTAGAAGTTCTGCTTTTAAAATAGGAGCAAGAGTTAAGATAGATTCAAGCATACTATATCCTATAAACATAATTAAAGCCGAATACATTAATGGTTTAGGGCGCTCTTTATAATTACTCATTTCTAATGAGGCTAACCTCCCACTCTTTATTAAGAAAAGTATTAAAAGAAGAGGAAAAACTATTGTAGTTAAGATAACAATAAGCATAATAAAATTTAAGTAAGAATATATTGCAAATTCAATTGAGGGAGCAAAAAAAAGTGTAGTTTTTAGGGTAATTAATGGTATAAAAACAGGGTGGAGTATTATAGAGATAATTTTAGAAGGCTTCATTACAATTCTCTTCTTAATTTGGCAGTTTCTAGCCCTAATTGTTCACGGTATTTTGACACCGTTCTTCTAGCAATATGATACTCCTCTTTTCCTAATATCTTTGCAAGTTGTTCATCTGTAAAAGGTATAGCTTTATTCTCAGATAAAATAATTTCTTTTAAATGACTCTTAATTTCATTTGTAGAGATAAGCTCGCCATTATCTTTTCTATAAGCATCAGAAAACAATTCTTTAACCTTAAAAGTTCCAAAATGTGTTTCTATATATTTTGAATTACTTACTCTTGAAACGGTGGAAATATCCATATTAATAATATTCGCAACATCAGCAAGCCTCATGGGTTTTAGATCGCTATCAAGTCCACTAATAAAGTACTCGTTTTGCAGTTGGATTATTGCTAGCATTACCTGTTTTAGGGTGTTTTCTCGTTTTTCTATAGCATCTTTAAACCAATGCGCTTTTTCTATTTTTTGTTTTAAGAATTTTTGTGTTTCTTTATCAGTAGTTTTTACTAATAAATCAGAATAGTATTTACTAATTTTAATTGTCTTAGTATTGCTTTTATTGAGCTGTAGTTGTATTTTGTTATTATTGGTAAGTATTGTAAAATCAGCATAAATATATTCGATTGATGTAGTATCAGTAGAGAATCCCGCTGAAGGAATTGGGTTTAAATTCTCAATTAAATGGTAAATTTCTTTTAGCTTTTTCTTAGTAATTTCAAGGTGCTTGATTAGATGCTCAAAATTTTTATTGCTAAAAGGAGAGTAGTATTCTGAAACAATCTTAATTGCTAATTTATTTGCTTTTGGTAGTTTTTTTAGCTGTATCAATAGACATTCTTGTAAGTTTTTAGCCCCAACTCCAAAAGGCTCCAGATTTTGAATTACATTTAAAGCAATTTCAAGATCATTATCAGAAACTAAAAGATTGCTATTTGTAAGAATATCACTACTTATTGAGTACAGGTCTCTATTTAGGAACCCATTATCGTCAAGGCTATTTATAAGATACTTGGCTAAAAATAAAATACCAGAATTCAATTTTAAACCAACTAATTGTTTTAAAAGATGCTCATTAAGGCTTTCAGGTTTATCTTCAACTTGAAAGGTTTCGTAATTATTTATTGTTTTGGGTGTATAAAATTGCTGATTTTCTTCTTCTTGATCCTCTTCTTCAAGAGCAGGGTTGTCTTCTAATTCTTCTTCAATTCGTTTTTCTAAAGCTACAATAGGTATTTGCAAAAGACCTAAAAATTGTATCTGTTGAGGGGTTAGGTTTTGATACTGTTTTTGCTGTAGCCTTTGTTTGCTCATTTATTAGAATTCAGCATTTTGTGGTGTTCTTGGGAAAGGGATAACATCACGAATATTTTTCATTCCGGTAACAAACATGATAAGTCTTTCAAAGCCCAACCCAAAACCACTATGCTTGCAACTTCCAAATTTTCTAGTTTCAAGATACCACCATAACTCATCTTGACAAATATCCATTTTCTCCATTCTTATTTGCAACTTATCTAAACGCTCTTCTCTTTGTGACCCGCCTACGATTTCTCCAATAGCAGGGAACAAAACATCCATTGCTCTTACAGTTTCATTGTCGTCATTCATACGCATATAGAATGCCTTTATTCCTTTCGGATAGTCAGTAATAATCACTGGCATCCTATATTCTTTTTCTACTAAAAAACGCTCATGTTCTGATTGTAAATCATCTCCAAATCCAGTAATAGGGAATTTGAATTGTTTCTTTTTATTAGGCTTTGAATTTCTTAAAACATCAATAGCTTCTCTGTAGCTTAAGCGCTTAAAATTATTTTCAATGATAAATTGTAGGCGTTCTAATAAGCCCATTTCTGATCGCTCTTCTTTTTTTAATTTACTTTCTTCATCAGTCAGCCTACTATCCAAAAATCTTAAGTCGTCTATATTATGTTCCATACAATATTTAATGCAGTATTTTAAGAATTCTTCTACGAGATCCATATTTTCTTCTAATCCAGCAAAAGCAACTTCAGGCTCTATCATCCAGAATTCAGATAAATGTCTAGAAGTATTTGAATTTTCAGCTCTAAATGTTGGTCCAAATGTATATACTTGTCCAAGCCCAAGGGCTCCTAATTCAGCTTCAAGTTGACCAGAAACCGTAAGGTTTGTTTTTCTACCAAAAAAGTCTAATGAAAAATCAATTTTCCCTCCTTCAGTTTTTGGTAAATTTTTTAAATCAAGATTAGTTACTTTAAAGACTTCTCCAGCCCCTTCGGCATCTGCTCCAGTAATAATTGGTGTATGTAAGTTAAAAAACCCTTTGTCATTAAAAAATTTATGCACAGCAAAAGTTAAAGCATGACGTAATCTAAAAACCGCAGAAAAAGTATTGGTTCTAAAACGTAAATGAGCTTTTTCTCTTAAGAATTCTAGTGAGTGTTTTTTTGGTTGTAGAGGATATTCATCAGCATCAGAACCCCCCAACACCTCTATAGATTTAGCTAGAATTTCAACAACCTGCCCACTTCCCTTGGAAGCGATTAATTTCCCCTTAATTAAAATACAAGCACCTGTAGTGATTTGCTTTAGTAATTCCTCATTAAAATCAGTTGTTTCTGCAACAATTTGGAGGTTATTTATTGTTGAGCCATCATTTAAAGCAATAAAAGCAACATGTTTGCTTCCCCTCTTGGTTCTTACCCAACCTTTAACACTAATTTCTTGGTTAATTCCTTCTGTTTTTAGAAGCTCTTTAATTTTCATACTTGTGTTTTTTTTATTGCAGATTCAGGCAAAGATAGGTGTTAGTTAATGTTTGTTTTTGTAAACAGAAAAATTCATTTTATTATCCTACTTGAGAAACAACATTTTCTGAAAGTATCTTGTGAACTGATTTTATAATTGCATCCGCATCGTAATGACAATCTTTATGTAGTTCATCTTGCGTTCCATGATGTATAAATTTATCAGGAATACCTAGCATTTTTACTGAGGATCTGTAATTGTTATTAGCCATAAATTCAAGAATAGCAGACCCAAAACCTCCTTGTATACAACCATCTTCTATAGTGATAATTTTTTCAAACTTAGTAAAGATTGAATGTAGTAGTTTTTCATCAAGAGGTTTTGCAAATCGCAAATCGTAATGTGCAATATTTAATCCTTCTTTTTCAAATTTTTCTTGTGCTTTTACAACAAAATTTCCAGGATGTCCTAATGATAAAATTGCAATTTCCTCTCCTTCTTTTACGACTCTTCCTTCTCCAATTTTAATTTCTTGGAAAGGTGTTTCCCACTCTAACATGACTCCATTTCCTCTTGGGTACCTTATAGAAAAAGGCCCTTGGTTAGGCAATTGAGAGGTGTACATTAAGTTCCTTAACTCTTGTTCGTTCATTGGTGCAGAAACAATCATGTTTGGGATGCATCTAAAAAAAGCAATATCATAAGCACCATGATGTGTAGCGCCATCAGCCCCCACTAAGCCCCCTCTATCTAAACAAAAGACTACATTTAAATTCTGAATTGCTACATCATGAATTACCTGATCATAGGCTCTTTGCATAAAAGAAGAGTAGATGTTACAGAAAGGAATTTGCCCTTGAGTTGCCATACCCGCAGAAAAAGTTACTGCATGTTGCTCGGCAATACCTACATCATATGTTCTGTCAGGCATTTCTTCCATCATTTTATTTAAAGAAGAACCCGTAAGCATTGCTGGAGTAACCCCAACAATCTGTTTGTTTTCTTTAGCAAGCTTTATTATCGTTTTTCCAAATACATCTTGATATTTAGAGGGAGATTTTTTTGTCACAGCTTTTTTAATTTCTCCTGTATCTTTATCAAAAATTCCTGGAGCATGCCACTTTGTTGTATCCCCTTTTTCTGCAGGAGAATACCCCTTACCTTTAACAGTAAGGCAATGTAATAATTTAGGGCCAGGAATATCTTTTAAGTCATTCAATACGCTTACTAAATGTTTTGTGTTGTGCCCGTCAATAGGGCCAAAATACCTGAAATTGAGAGACTCAAAATAGTTGCTTTCTCCTAATAGAGTTGATTTTATTGCACCATCAACTTTTTTTGCAACTGCTTGTGCATTTGGTCCAAATTGACTAATTTTTCCAAGTATTTTCCAAAGCTTATTTTTAGCCTTATTGTAAGTTTGTGAGGTTGATATGTCAGTAAGATATTCTTTAAGAGCTCCTACTGCTGGATCAATTGACATGCAATTATCGTTTAAGATAACAAGTAAATTAGTGTTTTCTGCACCAGCATGATTTAATCCTTCAAAAGATAGTCCAGCAGTCATTGCCCCATCTCCAATTACGGCAATATGCTGCTTGTTTTTATTTCCATTATTTTGTGAAGCAACAGCCATACCAAGCGCTGCAGAAATTGAAGTTGAAGCATGCCCCACCCCAAAAGTGTCATAAACACTCTCACTCCTTTTAGGAAAGCCACTTAAACCACCTTTTATTCTATTTGTTGGGAATTCTTCTTTTCTTCCTGTTAAAATTTTATGACCATAAGCCTGATGCCCTACATCCCAGACTAACTGATCATGAGGGGTGTTAAAAACATAATGCAAAGCAACCGACAATTCCACAACACCAAGACTAGCCCCAAAATGGCCTCCCTTTTCAGACACAATATCAACGATATACTGCCTTACTTCATTACTAACTTGCTGTAATTGATCTTTACTCAATTTCCTTAAGTCAGAAGGACTGTCAATTTGGCTTAATAATTCACCTTGATAATATTTATTATTATTTCTCATAAAACAGAAAAAGTTATTTAAAATTTTTAATCATACAAAAGTAGTAATATTCGTTAACAAATAAGCGTTAACAATTGATTAGCATTATTTGTTTTTTTTTACTGAAGTTTTATCAATTTTGTTTTTATGAGAAGAATAGTAATTATTGCCCTTATTTTATCATCTATTATTTTACATGCTGAGGATAATTTGTATTCAATTGATGACGAGAAATTTTTAGCTGTTGATTCTGCAATTAGTGATAATAGTAGAAACTTATCTGAAACCAAGAAACTTAAGAGTATTTATGAAGAAAGGTTAAGTGTTTTGAATGATAATACACCTATGGATTTGGCATATAATGATAAAGTCCAGCCGTTTATTGACAATTATTTAGGGAAAAATAAAGCGCTTATTTCAAGAATGAAGTACTTATCTTTATATTACTTTCCTTTATTTGAACAACAATTGGATAGATATGATTTGCCTTTAGAATTTAAGTATTTGGCTATTATAGAATCTGCACTTAATCCAAAAGCACGCTCATCTTCAGGAGCTAGTGGGTTATGGCAGTTTATGTATCTTACAGGAAAGGAATATGGTTTGAATGTTACCTCATATGTGGATGAAAGGCAAGACCCTTTAATGGCTACTCAAGCTGCTTGTGAATATTTTATAAAGCTATACGACACCTTTGGTGATTGGAACTTAGTGCTAGCGGCATATAACGGAGGACCTGGTTATATACAAAGAAAGATTAATAGTGTGGGGAGTTCTAATTTTTGGGAATTATCCCCTCATTTAAGAAGAGAAACACGAAATTACGTCCCATCTTTTATTGCGGTAAATTACGCTATGAATTATGCTAATGAACACGGTATTGTAATTGAAAAATCAAAAATTAATTTCACTAAAACAGATACGATTAAACTTAAAAAGCAGGTAGAATTAAAAGTATTATCAGAATTATTATGCGTTAATTCAGAGACAATAAATTATTTTAACCCCTCTTATAAAAAAGATATTTTTCCTAAAGATGCAATTCTGATTATCCCATCAAGTAATGCAGATGATTTTAAGTTAAATGAATCAGCAAATTATGTTTTTATTGATGCAGTTGATAACAAAGAAATCTTGATTGAAGAAGAGCGGATTATTTATAGAGTTGTTCAAGGGGATTATTTAGGAAGAATAGCAAAAGATCATAATGTACATGTGTTTGAAATTAAAGAATGGAATAACCTTACGTCTTCTAATTTGGATGTTGGGGATAAATTGGTGATTTATGTAGAAAAGAATCAAAATAAGATTAAAAATGGAGCAAAGATTGGCATGAACGAGTATATTATTCAAAAAGGAGATACATTGTGGGGTATCGCAAAAAAACACAATGGTTTAAGTGTCTGGAAGATAAAATCACTTAATAATTTAGAAAGCGATAACTTAAAACCCGGAACTAAAATTCTACTCCCAACCACATAATGAGATGTTCTTTATTAGTACTTATTTTTCTCTTCTCTTGCGGAGAAGGCACTAAAACACTACCTTCTTCAACAGGGGAAAATTCAGAGGTTATCTTTGTGGTTAATGATGCTTTATGGGAATTAGAAATAGATACTTTAGTTCGCAATACCTTTGGCGCAGCTATACAAGGAATGAGCCAAAATGAAACGATGTTTAACGTAGTACAAATAAATCATAGTGAGTTTAAGTCAATATTTAAAACACACAAGAATATTGTAATAATCACGCAAGGAAAAAAAATAGCAAGTCACAAAAATAAATGGGCTAGTGGACAGTTTGTTGCACATCTTGGCTGGGAAGAAAACCCAGGTAAGTTAGTAGAAAACCTAAAGAGAATCAGAGACATATTTGTGCTAAAAGAGATAAGCTCAATTAGAAAATCTTTTAGAAATTTATCACAGAAAAAAGCGGAGAACACAGTTAAATTAAATTTTAAAATAGATTGTATTGTTCCAAATGAATATAAGGTAATTAAAAATAATCAATCGGTCTTTTGGGCAAACTATAATCCGCAACAATCTGATGAAATAAAGAATATTTTGATTTTTTCATTTATTCCTAATTCAGTAAATCTACAAGAACAAGTGTTGCAAAAAACAGATAGTATTTTTGCCAAATATCTTCTTGGAAAAAAAGAGGGAAGCTATGTAAAAATAGAGAAAGAATACCTTCCTTATTATTTTGAGAATACTTATAGAGGTTTGTGGAAATTAGAAAATGGGTTTATGGGCGGCCCTTTTTTAATTAAAACCTATTTTGTAGAAGAAAAGATAGTGGTAAATGTAGGCCTTATATTTGCCCCTCATAGTATAAAAAGAAAGTATATAAAAGAACTAGAAGCTATTCTATAATTAATTTATCTCTTTTAATAGTCCTTCCACTTATTATTTCAATAATGTAACACCCTTTTGATAAATTAGATGTGTTTATTGTCTTTGTAGTTGTCTCAATTATTTTTTGCCCTGTAACGCTGTAAACCCTTACTAGTATATCTTGGTTTATAGTCTTAATGTTTATTTGATTATTAGCAGGGTTTGGATAGATATAAAAATATGCAGGTTCAATATTGTTAATATTTGTAGATAATGTGTTTAATGGGCTTTCCCACACTCCTCTTCCATATGTAGCAGCGCTTATTGTTTCTGCTAAGGAGTGTATTTCTAATTCTTTTACAATTACATTGGGTAATCCATCATTAAAAGGCACCCATTCCGTCATGGTGTTATTTTTATAATATACACCAATATCTGTTCCTATATACAAAGCATCATCCACACCTGATTGATACACAATACAGTTTACTGGCAATCCCGGAAGATTATTGCCAGAAATATTTATCCAGCTATTACCAGCATCATTTGTTTCGTATACTTTCTCAGTATTGTTATATCCAGAAAAAGTAGCCCATGCTTTTTCAGGATTATTAGTAGCTACAGCTAAATCAGTAATCTTATAGCTAGCTAAACCAGGCGTAATCCAATCCCAAGTAGCCCCCGCATTCTTAGTCACTTTTATTCTAGATTTTCCAGTAGCATAATCATAACTTCCTACATATATATAATCTTCATTTGATGCCGCTAATGCAATAGTTGTGATTTCTTTTGCATTACTGACATTATATGAAATAGAATCCCAGTTATAACCCCCATCCACAGATCTATAAACCTCATTATACCCAATTACAATTAAATTACTATTTACATCATGCATTTCATACGGAGTATTCCATGCCCCATCATAGCTTACAGGCTTGATCTCATTAAAACTCATCCCACCATCATCCGATAAGTGTAGATTACCATATTGTGATTCTGCATAGATAATATTTTCATGATCATGGGAAATAGCACACTCCATTCCATCGCCACCCATAATTGCATCCCACGTAGTGTTTGTAAGCATTTCTGTTCCATTATCTTGTGCCCCAGCAACCAGTCTATTAGGATTGGATTGAGATAATCCTAAGTTATAAAATTGAGTAATTTCTAGCCCATCAGAAATATCTACCCATTTGTTGAGGTTATCCATATATTTATAAAGCCCACCATCATTTCCCGCATAAGCCACATGAGTATGAGGATTGAACTCAAAAGCATGTTGGTCTACGTGCATATATGAATATAATTGTTGATTACCTCCATTATTAGCATCAATATCCCAATTAATCCCCCCATTATCAGACCTCCAAATGTTAATACCACCAACATAAACAAGATTTTCGTTATTTGTTGCAACACCTAAACTCAAATTATACCACGATTGACCTCCAGTTGATGTGCCATCAGGATCTCTTCCTAAGACATTTGGACTATTGGATTTTAAAACCCAATTATCTCCAGAATCAGAGGATTTATAAAGACCGTGAAAGCCATCGTCAGAAGCAGAAAAAACGGCATAAATAACTTCAGGGTTATCAGGAGTTACTGCAATTAACGGACGGTTTCTAGTACCTGAAATCCCATTATTTATAACACTCCAATTTGCTCCACCGTCAGTTGATCGGTAAACATTAGACACACCATTTGAGTGTTTTGCCGCATAGATTACGTTAGAGTTGTTTGGCTTAAGTTCTATATCTCGCCATCTTCCCCCTGCGCCTACTGCTTGCCATGTAATTCCAGCATCAGCACTGATTAGTATATTTGAGTTTGTAACCGCATATAAGCTATCAGTAAAATTAGGATTAATTATCATTTTATTCACAGTTTTCCCTTGATTTACGGTGTAGCTTAGCCCAGTAGTATCCCAGTTGCTTCCACCATCAATCGACTTTAAAATACCAATACTGTATGTGTCATTTGTATAAGCATCACCAGTTACGATATACATAATCTGATTATTATCAGGATTTATAGCAATATGTGAGACTCCAATAACCGGAAGACCGTCAGTATTAGTAGTCCAGTTGCTTCCACCATCAATAGATTTCCAAAGTCCTCCAGCAGGAGATCCTATCCAAATAATATTTTCATCAATTGGGTCAAATGCAATGCAATTTACCCTTCCGTTTCCTCTGTTCTTGCCATTTGATAAATTAATAGGAGTATTAATAGGCCCCTTTGCTATCCAATTAGCTGATGATCTAGTTTTAGTGTTTGAATATTTTTCTTGTTCTTTTTTCCATTCAATATATAGATCATTAGGATTAAATGTACCACTTTCAGATGTTCGTTCTAGAATAAAATCCATTTTTCGAGCATAAGGCTTGTATCCATTACCTTTAGTATAAGGATGTATTGCTCGGTATATCTCAAAAGCCTCAAATCTTTCGGCAGCAGTGGGATTGCTGTTTTTTTTAAGTAAATCATCTTCCCAAATTTGTGCGGCCAATGAAAGAGATAAAATACAACTTAATAGGATTATGGTTAATTTGTTCATGCTTAAAATTTAGATTGTAAAGATAGCGTAAAATTCCTACCGCTCGCGCTAATCCCTGAGCCAAAAGTTTTGTAGTGCGTGTCCATAATATTATTAACGCCAGCAATGAAAGTTAGGTTTTTATCAATAGTTGTACGGTACTTTAAGTTTATTGTGTACCAAGAAGGATTTCCAATAAGAGTAGCCTCCTCTATGTTGTCAACCCCTCCTATATCATATTCACTTGCTTTTTTTAGAGCACTATAATGTGAGTTTAAAGAAAAAGAGTGGTTACGATATTTATAATTTAGGCTACTAATAATATTAGCTGGAGGAATGTGTGCCAAGGGCACTTCTTCTTTGGTTGCACCTGTTAACAAATTAATAATTGTATTGTGCGTCAACTGTTTGTTAATCTGTAGTGCATATTTAAAATTCAACCCCTTTATACTAGCACGGCCAATATTTGTATTCATCATTATTTTCATCATCTCTCCATCATAGCTTATAGAATCAAGCCCACCTAAGCTAGCCGCTCTCCTTTCAATAGCATCTATAATTTGTGTTTGAAATGCTTGTATTTGCAGGCTAATTAAATATTTTATTTTTAACTGAACACCCATTTCAATAGTTATAGATTTTTCTGGAGATAATTTGTTATTAGGAACGACAACAGATACGTCATCTTTTGAGAATATTTTTCCGACATCATCAGTATTTGGATTCCTAAATCCATTTGAGACAGACCCGTTTAAATTTACTTGAGGACTTATGCTATAAACAAGCTGTATTGAATTAGAAAATGATTTGTTTTGCACTTGAATTTCATTGAACGGTAAGTCAATAGTTGTTGTATCTTCAAATCTTGAAGTTAAAGAATTAAGGCTATATCTACTCCCCGCTAACAATAACACATTTTTTGAGTACTGAAGATTAATTTGTGAGTAAAAAGCATTGTTTATAGCAGTAGTCCCCCCATCTGGATAGCGACTCAAATTATAAAGGAGGATATTTTTAGTTGATAAGTTTGCTCTAGAATTTAATTTTTGAAATCTTGAGTCAAAACCATAATTTAGATTAAAGAGATTAAATTGTTTTAAAAAATCATATTTGAAATCGAAAATTTGTAGAGATTCATTTCTATTATTTAGAAATTCTTCTCCATTTTTTTGCTTGTGTCTGGATTCTTCAATATCCTGGTGTGCTATTGTAAATACAGCCTCATCATAAAAAGAGTTTATATAATAGTTTTTTAATTGAATGCTTTGGAATAGCTTTTTTTGAGGCCCATAGTACCAGTATTTATATTTTTGTTTTCCTTCTTGTGTATCGTTTAGTTTATCAAATCGGTTAATGTTTGATGAGGTAGAAAACTGTGAATTGAACAGTATAAAATTAGTGTTATTTAACTTAAATAAAGTTTTATGAAAAAAATCAGCTTGCTGATAACTTGTTTCTTTTTGAGTATTACCTTTTGTAATTTCAGGTTCTTTTCCCCAATTTTTAAAGCCATGCAT
>MDSV01044363.1_pt1 | contig 16568 bp, 11 predicted proteins | sample 810851 | NCBI WGS metagenome assembly MDSV01 (sample SAMN05326640, study PRJNA326480) | marine metagenome | isolation source: seawater | place: Atlantic Ocean: North East | collected 2012 | reverse complement strand
CTGTATAATGACAATCCAGGGTATTTTGAAGTAAAATTAACTCCTCCCATGCTAGAAATATTAATTACTGAGCCCCTAGCGCTGGATAATTTTCCTAGCAATAATTGAGTTAAATTAAATGCACCCCAAAAATTTACGTCCATTACTGACTTGTAATCACTGTACTTTATATTTATAAATGATTTATTAATAAGTATTCCTGCATTATTTATCAATAAATCTATCTGAGAGTCAGTAATCCATTCGTTAATAGTTTTAGTATCAATGGTAACTACATCGCCTGAATAAAAATGAAAATTTTGAGGCTTATTTAAAGATGATTTTAGCTTATCTAATTTGTAAGAATTTCTTGATAAACCATAAACTTTATGTGATTTAGTTAATATTTTTACCAATTCTGATCCTATTCCATTTGAACAACCTGTAATAACTATATTCATTTACTCTAATTATTTACGTAAAAAAATGTATCCAATTTTGATTCTATTTCGGTAATTAATCAAAATCAATAATAACTTTTTCACTATTTGGATGAGACTGACAAGTTAATATATATCCATCTTCCACTTCTTGATCTGAAAGAGCATAATTTGCATCCATTGAAACTTTACCCACTTTGACTTTAGCTCTACAAGTACAACAAACTGCCCCTTTACATGAAAATGGAACATCTAAATCGTTATCCATAGCAGCGTCCAATATAGTATCCCCATTTTTTTGTAGGAAAAACTCTACCTCTTCGTCATCATAAATAACGGTCACTTTGGATTCACCAGCAAAATCACTGCTTTCCACATTGGTCTCTTTTTTTATACCATCTGTATCTAAAACAGGGGTTGTAAAAAGCTCAAATTTAATTTTCGAATTATCTACTCCAAATGATTCTAGAACTTTTTTAGTAGAAAATATCATTTCTTCTGGACCACATAAATAAAAAGCATCTGAATTTAAATAAGACATTTCGGACTTTAATAATTCTTTAGCTTTCGATTCATCAATTCTTCCATTATATAATTCGTTTTTTGAATTTTGCCTAGAGTACAGATATTTAACTTTAATAGAGTTGTTGGATATACTATTCAATTCTTCGTGAAACATAACGTCAGAAGTTGTTTTGTTAACATAAAAAAGTAAAAACTCAGACCCCTTTTCATTTAAGCTAAGTTCTTTTATCATAGAAAGGATCGGAGTAATACCAGAACCTGCTGCAAAAGCAACAAATTTTCTTGTTTTTGAAGGTGCTATATCCTGAAGTTGAAAGTTTCCTTGAGGGGGTTGAATTTCTATTTGATCTCCTTCTTTTAATTTATCGTTAATAAATGTTGACATTTTTCCATTCTCCACTTTTTTGATAGCCACTGTTAAAAGTTCATTTTTTGAGGAACAAATAGAATATGACCTTCTATACTCTTCTCCATTAATATTTGCTTTTAATACTATGTATTGACCTGGGGTATATTGAAAAACATCTTTATGGTTAGGGTCAATATTGAAAGCAATTGAAACAGAATCAGCAGTTTCTTTATTAATTTTTGCTATTTTGACTGGATAAAATTTTGACATACTATATTTGTTTAATTTACGCGAAAATCGTTATAATTTTTTAAAAATTAAATGTTGTTTATAATTAACTTAAGTTTTTAAATGATGGAATACCAAAATATATCTTTCCAAATTTCTGATGGTGTTGGAGTGATTAAATTAAAAAGAAGTGAAGTTCTAAATAGTTTTAATTTTGAAATGGCCAAAGAAGTTCTTTCAGCCTTAAATATTTTGGAAAAAGATAGTAATGTAAGAGCTATTTTTTTAACAGGTGATGGAAGAGCATTTTGCGCTGGTCAAGATTTAGAAGAAGCCACTAAAGAAAGTGGGCCAACTATTGGTGAAATTATAGACCACACCTACAATCCTTTAGTCCATAAAATAAATAATATTAAAAAACCTGTGGTATGTTATGTAAACGGAGTTGCAGCCGGAGCAGGTGCCAATTTAGCAATATGTTGTGACGTTACATTTGCTGCAAAATCTGCAAAATTCATCCAATCTTTTATTAACATAGGATTAATCCCAGATTCAGGAGGAACTTATAATTTACCAAGATCTATTGGAAAGCAAAAAGCTGCTGGGTTAATGTTTAGCGGTGAAAAAATAACCGCTCAGGAGGCTGAAAATATGGGCATGATTTACAAAATGGCTGAGGACGATATTGGATACCAGTTAGCATTTGATTTTGCACATAAATTATCAAAAATGCCCACTAAATCTATTGGATTAATTAAGGAGTTATTAAACAAAAGCTATTACAATGATTTATCTCAACAGTTAACCGAAGAGAGAAAATTACAAGTTATTGCAGCTCAGACAAATGATTATAAAGAAGGAGTAAATGCTTTTTTGGAGAAAAGAAAACCAAATTATAAAGGAGAATAATCATTTCTGAACTAAGGTCATCTCGTCAACTAAATGACCTGCTCCGGCATAAATATCTATAACCCATAATACATATCTTATATCAACCATTATATTTCTACAAATATTTTCATCAAACAAAATATCACTCATGGTACTTTCCCAAGTTCTATCGAAATTAATACCTATTAACCTTCCCTTAGAGTCTAGAGCAGGACTTCCAGAATTACCTCCGGTGGTATGATTAGAACCTAGGAAACAAATATTTAAAGTCCCGTTTGAAGCGTATTTACCGTAATTTTTTTGGTTGTATAATTCTAACAATCTATTTGGAATTTTATAGTCTGATTCTCCAGTATTGAATTTTTCAACAATTCCATCAATAGTTGTAAACCAGTTATATGTTATTTCATCTCTTGATTTTGATCCAATTCCAAAAACCCAATCTCCTTTAAATTCGTCTCTATCTTTTAAAACGTCCCATATAATTTTCTTGTTTGTCCCTGTAGTTTGATTTTGGCCCACATCCCCCGTAACTGATTTTAACTTAGAAGACCAGGATTTGTCTTTACCAGATTTCACATAAAGGTCGACATCATATTTACCTGTTCTTCCTTCAAAATCATAAGTGATATAAATTTTTTGTTCTTTTTGCTCAACTGATTTAATTTTAGCCGATTGTATTTTAGTGTCATTATATTTAATATCCGTAACACCTTCAATTTTTCCATAAGTCAGTCTTATTGTTGAATTAGCATCCGCAAAAAATGTTTCCTCTGAATTTGTTTCCATTATACTTTTAAGATATTTTTTCATTAAAATATTATGCTGTTTTTCTAAATTTCTATAGATGGGTAATATTTCTTGTCTAAAGTGATTGTAAATTTCATTAGACAATTTGGCAATTGGATCTTTAGATAAAATTTTAACAATTCGTTTTTCGCTAAAGTTTAAAACCTTTTCAACTGATTTTAAACTAGAAAATTTAGATTTTATAAATAAGTGTTCAACGAATTTACTTACATCACTAAACTTTTTAACTTGTTGATTTAAATATGGAGATGCTAAATTCCCATCTATATGCTCTAGATAAATTGGTAAAAGTGATTTAAAGACACTCATATCGACATTACGATCGTAATTTTTAAAATAATTTTTTACACTTATTCTTTTTTTATTGATTTTAGCTTCAAAATCATCATTTCCTAATATTTGAGTAAATCCATTTGAAAAACGAATAATTTCGGGGCCATAATACCATAATTCTATAAATAAACTGTAAGCTAATTGATACTCAATTTTTTTATTTTCTATTTCGAATAATTTATTGAGAAGTTGAACATTCTCGAAATCATCGGACATCCATTTTTCTTCCTTTAATTTCTTAAGTTTTACGGCTTCTTTTTTTCGCAATCCTAAGTCTTGCCCTATCCATTTTTTGTACGCATTGCTTATTCTTGACTGTTTAGAAGCATACTTTAAATGGTTCAAAGCATTTAAATCCATAGCTGCATCAATATGTTTTAAACTGTTTTTTCTCATTTCAATTCTTGCAGGTAATATTTTTTCTAAATAATTATTAACTGCATTAGAAGATAAATATTGTTGGGTTTTTCCAGGAAAACCAAAGACCATTGTAAAATCATTTTCTTTGATCCCACTTATATTAACTTTAAGAGATACTGGTGCTTTATAAGGGATATTGTTTTCTGAAATTTCAGATGGCTTGTTATTTTTATCAGCATAAATCCTAAAAATTGAAAAATCACAGGTATGTCTTGGCCACACCCAATTATCCGTATCTCCTCCAAACTTACCCATAGCACTGGGTGGTGCTCCTACTAATCTTACATCTTTATAGGTCTTAGATGTAATCAAATAATATTTGTTTCCATAATAAAATGGCTTTACTACACTTTTGTAATATGGATTGGATTGATTATTTTGAATAATTTCGATATTATTTTGAATAATTTCATCTGGATGATCATTATTTTCTATTCCTGTCAAGACTTGAGAAGTTACATCTTCTATACTCACAATAAAAGTAGCTGTAAGACCAGGATTTTGCAGTTCTTCGCTCTTGGACATCGCCCAGAACCCCTCTTTTAAATAATTATTTTCTAATGAGCTGTGTTGTTGAATTTGACTATAACCGCAATGATGATTAGTCAAAATTAAACCCTGATCACTTACAACTTCCGCAGTACATCCTCCTCCAAAATGAACTATTGCATCTTTCAAACTAGATTTATTTATACTGTAAATATCTTCTGCGGATAGCTCCAATCCATTACTCTGCATATCACCCTCAATAATTTTTAAAAGCGAGGGAATCCACATTCCTTCGTGAGAAAATAAGCAAGAAAATTTAAATGTTAATAAAAATAAAATGAAGAAAATTTTATTGTACATATCAAAATTATTTAGTCTAATATAAATGGGATATCTCATAAATTAAAGTTATTTCGACAATTAATCACCTTTAAACTATATTTGCAAATATGTTGTTTTTGGAATTTATTTTTACTCTAAGTATCGTTTATGTAATATTTAATTTCATTTGGTGGCTACTTATAAAAACCCCTGTAAATCTACTGACGAGTTTTAAAATTAATAAAGAACTTAGATATATTTTAATAGGTATTAAATATTTTATTTTAAGTAATTTAACCTACTCTAACTGTCTCATCCACATTCAAAAAAATACTTTATCTAATTTTATTGATATTTCAATAATTTATGTTTTAGGTGTAATTTTTCTTTCATTATATCTTTTTAGTAAATTAAACAAAAAAAGATCCATTTTAAATTTTGCAACTAATCTAGGAATGCAATCAAAATTCAAGATTAATCCAACCACTAATTCAGAGTTAAAATATGAAAAACATATTCTCGGAATTTCCATTGTGATTTTTACTGCATGTATCAGCATTCCAAAATTTGGAGAAATCATCTGTCAAAATCCAATTAACATTTGGTTTATTAATAGAATTCAAGGTTTATATCTTGATCCAATATTAAAAGGAATTTTTGGAATTTTTGGTTTTTTCTTTATGGTGTCCACTTTTTTGAAAGGTATAGTTACCATTTCCAACTTTAGGAATAAAATTTTTGGTATGAAAAATAAAAAAGTAAAGAAAAATCCTTTAGAAGAAATGATGAATAATTTTAACAAGACAGCTTCTCAACAAAATAGTAAATCAGAAAAGGTTGATTTAGACGAGGATCTTTATGTTGATTTCGAGGAGATAGACGATAATGAAAAATAATAGTTAAGTGAATATAATTATAAGGACATTTGAAGGGTTTGAAGAGATTTTAGCAGAAGAGGTTTTTCATATTACTGAAGTTAAACCTGAAATAGGAAAAAGAGCTGTTTATATCAAAGGAGATCTTAGAACTATTTATAATTTAAACCTTCGCTCAAGGTTAGCTCTTGATGTTTTAGTAGAATTACATAAATATAAAGCTTCAAATGAAAGTGAATTATATAAAGGGGCTTATAACTTTGATTGGGGAAATGAATTTTCCATCCACGAAACATTTTCAATTAGCAGCATTGTACATTCTCCATTTTTCAATCACTCTAAATATGTTTCTTTAAAAATAAAAGATGCAATTGTAGATCAGTTTAATAAAAATAATGGAACTAGACCCAATGTAGATAGAGTAGCTCCAGATCATAAGTTTATAGTTAGAGTTACTCACGATCAGGTCAATTTATTATGGAACACATCAGGTGATCCACTTTTTAAAAGAGGATACAGGACTATAACTGGAGTTGCCCCTTTAAATGAAGTTTTAGCTGCTGGAATTCTGAAATTTAGTGGCTGGAGTTCTGAAACTCCTCTAATTGACCCCATGTGTGGATCTGGAACATTTATTTGCGAAGCATTAATGATGGCAAAAAATATGCCTCCCAGTATAAAAAGAGATAGATTTGGTTTTATGAATCATAAAGACTATGATCATCATTTGTGGACAGAAATAAAAGAAAATGCCAAAGAAAAAATCAATAAAAAGATTCCTAATATTAGGGGCTCTGATATAATGAGTAAAATGGTTTTTGCAACCAAAAATAATTTAGATAATATTTTGAAAAATCACCCATGTAAAATGGAGACTAAAGATTTTTTCAAGCTTAAAAAACCAGCAGAAAATAATATGCTGATTCTCAATCCTCCCTATAACATAAGGATTGCAAAAGGAAAAAATCAAGAATTTTATAGTGATATTGGAACTCAGTTAAAACACGAATGGAGTGGATGTGACGCATGGATTCTTACTGGAGATTTAGAGGGATTAAAATATATTGGCTTAAGACCAAGACGTAAAATTAAAATGTTTAATGGTCCTATTGAAACAAGATTAATAAATATCCCTTTATATAAAGGAAGTAAAAAGGCTAAAAAATCTCAAAAAAATTGAATAAAAAAGAAATTAAGTCAATAATTATTAGGAAGATTAAAACAATGGAGTTAGAAATGGAAAATTTAAAACTTTTAGCTCAACCTATTGAACCAGAAAACTCTATTGGAAGGATTAGCAGAATGGATGCTATAAACAATAAATCAATTAATGATAGAATGTTAAGAAAAGCTCAGGAAAAATTGAAGTACTTAAAACTTAATTTAAAATCACTAGATAACAAGGATTTTGGTTTTTGTATGAAATGTAAAAAGCAAATTAATATTAACAGGATTAAATTAATACCTGAAACAAGAAAATGCATAAACTGTAGCTAAAACTAATTGGATAATAAGTATCATAATTTAAAAACAAATCAATATTTAATAAACTACATTTATTTAAAGATAATTTACATATAATTAAAGTGAGTTTAAAACATACTTAAATATAATTAGCTTAGCAAACCCTTCACTATAAAACAAAAAGTGAGTATTCTATAAAAATGGAAATAGATAAAGTTGAAATACTAAAAAAAATTAAAAGTTTTCTTGGTGCAGAAAATGAACTTGCCATTAAAGAAGCTAAGCATCAAATAAAAATCTTTGAATTAGTATTTGAAAAAGAAAAGGATTTATTTGAAAATAATGAAAAGAAGGAATTAATTAACCCTCATGAAGATCCAACTAATGTAGAAATAGTTAAAGCAATTGATAAGTTCAAGATTAATTTAAGAAAAGAAAAAGATAGAAAGAGAAATAGTGAACAGAAAAACATTGAACTCAAAAAAAATATACTAAATGAGTTTAAAAACTTAATTGAGAATAAAGAAAAACTAAATGAACTAGCAGTAGGAATTAAAGAAGTAAGAGAAAAGTGGAATAGTGTATCGGAAATAAGCCCTAAAATTGATCATCAGCTACAAAAAGAGTTCAGCAAATTAAATGAGTCATTTAATTACAACTTTAATATTTACAAAGAATTGAAAGAGAATGATTTAAAAAGAAATTTTTCACTAAAAAACCAGATTATTCACGAATTAAAAAACTTAGAGGATTTAAGTGATGTAAAAAAAATTCAAACTGAAGTAAAAATATTACAAAACAGATGGGAGGAAATAGGTCCTACTTTTAAAGAACATTGGAATGAAATTAAAAATAATTATTGGAATGAAATAAATGGAATTCATAAAAAAATCAAAGCATATTACAACAATCTAAAAAACAGTCTAAAAGAAAATTTAATTGCTAAAAAAGAGCTGATTAAAAAAGCAGAATTACTTTCTAAAGAAGACTTTAACAATCTTAAAAATCTAGAGATTATAACCAAAAAATTTAAGGAATTACAAGAAGAGTGGAAAAATATTGGACCAGTTTCAAAAACTTTAAGCAAAGAAATTTGGTTAGAATTCAGATCTCATGCAGATAAATTTTTTAGTGCAAGGAAGAAATATTTAGAAATTGAGCGAAATAAATTTAAAGCCAATTATGATAAAAAAATTTTACTTATTAATACTGCAAAAAAATATGTAGAGAATATTGAAAAGGATAGCAATCCAATTTTAATTAAAAAACTACAGGAAAATTGGAAAAAAATTGGTCATGCAGGGAAATACGCAGAACAAAAGTTATGGAAGAAATTTAGGACCCAATGTGATGCTTTTTTTGAAGCTAAAAACAAAAGTAAAAAAGCATTAATTGAAAAAGAAAAAGCAAACTTAAATGCTAAGAACACTGTTATTAAAAAAATAAAAGAAGAGGAAGAAATGAATTTCTCTAAGTTAAAAAGCTTAATTGATGAGTTTCAGAAAGTAGGTCAGGTCCCTAGAAAAAACACCAATGGTATTGCCAAAGAATTTGAGACTTTAGTAAATAATTGTTGCAATGGTAGTAAATTTACTAAAGAAGAGATTCACCAAATTAAGAAGGCGGTAAAAGTTTCCTTTTTATCTAATTCACCTAATCGAGAAAAAACTTATTTAGAAGAAAAAAGTAGATTAAATAAGTTAATCAATATTTCAATTAAAGAAACAACCCAAATTGAAAATAACTTAAGTTTTTTCTCAAATGCAAAGGGTAAAATGTTTGATGATTTTCAAGAAAAAATTCAACTTAACAAGGATAAAATCAACTCTTTAAAAGATGAATTAAAAAAATTATCTGAAGCATATAATCAAAAATAATTTTATCTTCCCAAAATCAATTTCCTAGGTTTGAAAGAAGATATATTATTTACTGACGACACTATCGTATTCGGACTATTAATGATTGCACTTGGGTTTGTTTTTTATACAGAATCAATAAAAGAAGGATTTTGGGTTAAATTTTACAAAATAGTTCCAGGGCTATTTATGGCCTACTTAATTCCTGCTATTTTTACCTCCATAGGAATTATTGCACCAGAATGGAAAGTAATCAATAGTTCTGGAGAAATATTATATCAAAAATCGAATTTATATTATGTTGCAAGTAGATATTTACTTCCTGCAGCTTTAGTTTTAATGACCTTAAGTATCGATTTAAAAGCAGTTTACGGCTTGGGTTGGAAAGCTTTAGCTATGTTTTTTACTGGGACTATAGGAATAATTATTGGGGGACCAATTGCTATTATGATCGTCTCCTCTATTTCACCTGAAACAATAGGAGGAATTGGTCCAGATGCCGTTTGGAGAGGTTTATCAACTTTAGCAGGAAGTTGGATAGGTGGTGGGGCTAACCAAACTGCTATGCTAGAAATTTATGGATATAATCAAAAATTATATGGGGGAATGGTATTTGTAGATATTGTAGTTGCTAATATCTGGATGTCTATTATCTTAATTGGTATAGGAAAATCGGATAAAATAAATAATTGGTTAAATGCTGATAACTCTTCGATTAATTCGCTCAAAGAAAAAGTATCAGGTTTTTCAAAAAAAATAAAAAGAAACCCCTCACTAGCCGATATTATTATCATTATGTCTATTGCATTTGGGACTGTTAGTTTTGCTCATTTTTGTTCTGAATTTTTAGCTGTAATATTTCAAAATTTTATTATTAAAATAGAATCACCAAGTACAAGAAATATTTTTACATTTTTAGAGTCAAAATTTTTCTGGCTTATCACTATATCCACCATTATTTCTATTTTGCTCTCCTTTACAAAAGCTAAAAACTTTGAAGGTGCAGGAGCTAGTAAATTTGGCAGTGTTTTTATTTACATACTAGTAGCAACTATTGGAATGAAAATGGATTTAACTATGATTTTTGATAATCTTGGATTAATCTCTATTGGGTTAGTTTGGATGTCTGTTCATGCATGCTTATTAATTATTGTAGCTAAATTAATAAGAGCTCCTTATTTTTTCTTAGCAGTTGGAAGTCAAGCTAATGTCGGTGGTGCTGCCTCTGCCCCAATAGTAGCTTCTGCATTTCACCCTTCTTTAGCTACGGTTGGGGTGCTATTAGCAGTAATGGGTTACGCTGTTGGGACTGTTGGAGCAATAATTTGCACCATACTAATGGAAATTTCTTGTTAACAGTTTATGTATAAATTAATACTAAAATTATTAGGTTGGAAAATTGACGAAAATGTTCCTAAAGAGTATAAAAGGTGTGTTCTTGTTGGAGCACCTCATACAAGTAATTGGGATTTTTTCTATTCTATATTTTTATTTAAAATTTTAAAAATTCCTTATAGATTTACTATAAAATCAGAATGGATAAGATTTCCTTTTAATTTAATAATCAAACCTCTTGGCGGTATTCCTATTGATACTAAAAATAAAGAAAAAGGGGGAAATGTCTCTCATATGTCTAAATTTTTCAGAGAAAATAAAGAATTTGCAATGGGTATAACACCTGAAGGAACAAGATCATTAAGCACAAAATGGAAAAGTGGATTTTATTATCTAGCAAAAGAAAATAATTTACCTATTTGCTTTGGTTATTTAGATTACAAAACTAAAACTGGAGGTATTGGAGGCCCAATATTTACTACTGAAAGCAAAGAAATAGACATGAAAAAAATAATGGATTTTTATAAAACTAAAACTCCTAAAAATCCTGAAAATTTCTCTTTAGATCATCGTTATATTTAGAATGGTTTTTTTATTTTTTTATAAAATAGGTGCATACAAATTACATGGGGAAAGCTAATTGCTGAAAGAAAGATAAAGGAGTAAACAATTCCCAATTCTAAATTTAGTTGTAGGAAATTATAAAATAGTGTAAACAAAATAATTGCACCAATATTAAATGGCAGAGCATTTATAAACATTTTTGTATTGGAATAGTTGAGTTTATTTTGAAGATGTGACCACCCAATTCTGCTGTGCTGAAAAATAAAGTATAAACCAAAAGTCAAAAGTAGGCTCTTGGTCGATGAAAAAACAAAAAATAAAATAATTAAAATCATATCTAGTTTTTTATATAAAATTGCCCAAATCAAAAAAGGAATCAACACTCCTATTCCCAAATAAAAAACTGAAAATGTAAAAAAGGGTAATTCGATTGACATTAATAAGAGAATTTTAGATAATTCTTCATAATGACAAGAAAATATAGATATGAATAGAGCAAGACCCCAAATAAAACCCAAAATTGAATTATTAACTTCCCAATATTTAACTTCCGTTTGACCAAAATGCCATGCTGAATATAAAATAAAAAAAATCAAAGCTAAAGTAGAATTCCAATACCAAAATAAAAAGATAGGAACCATTAAAGCTATATAAATTACAATAAACTTAAGAGTTATTTTTTGCCTTTTTATTAAAGATTGTGTTAGGTGATCCAAAGCTCCATGAGGAATGCCGATAGCTAACATTCCAACTATTATGATAAATAAATTACTATTAGAAAGATAAATTAAATCATCATTTGGTATGGAGGAGTCCAATAATAAATAAGATATCATCAATAATGGGAAAATAGATTTTTCGACTTTCCAATAAAACCAATAAAATACTGACTTTATAAAAATACCAATTTGAAGTTTTGAAAACATCGAAAGTTCTTCTTTGATAGTTGTTTTTTCATCTAAAAATTTCAAAACAAAACTTGCAGATTTAATTTTAAAAAGCCTTTCAAAAATTGGTTGTCCTTTGTTTGGCCATAAAGTTAAAATTATGAGTAGTAATTGATCATAAAAATGAAATCTCTTACGAATTTTGACTTTAGATGTATTTAGCTTTCCATTTTTACAAATTTGTTTAGAATGGTTTACCATGTTTTTAAATGCATAGCCAGTACTCGGTTTTACATTTCCAGCTCGTGTTCCTATGGAAATACACTTATTTGGACTGTTTTGATTTGAAATAGCGGAGTTCATCGGAATTATTCCTTTTTCTCGATCCATAATTTCATATGATCCAAAAAACTCATTGATATACTTATCAAGTTCAATTTCTGCTTCTTTTTCTTTTAATAATTTTTTCCCAAACCTGGTAAGTTCGACTAATGCACTATTTTCACTGTAAGGCAAAATGTAAATAAATTGGGTAGCGTTACTTTGAGAGACTCTAAAATCCATCATCTGATAAACGTCTGGATTAATTTTTTTTTCGAGAAATTTTACTTTAAATCCGAAAAATGATTGAGATATATTAAATTTTCCATTTTTAAATCTATTAAAATCCAGTGGTCTGCTATCGAATACCCATTCTGAAAAAAATTGAGATTTTTCGGTGGTTAGTGTAATTTCATGATCTCCTTCTATGACCATTACTTTTTCTCTTAATTGTGAGATTTTATATTTTTCTGCAATACTTCTAGACCAACTATATAAATTAATACTATCTAAATGATAATATTTTACAGGTTTTATTGTAGCGCTTTTATTTGCATTGATTTGAACACCGTTCCATTGGTTAGAGATAATAGATTGATAAGACTGATAAATTTCATCTTTCTCTTCTGCCCAAAAACAAAAAGTTTTGTCATTTTCTATCTTTTCGTTGGGCTCTATTATTAAAATTTTTTGATTTTTTAATAAGTCATTTTTTTCCATCTCGATCATTAAGATGCAAGTACTAGCTCCCCAACCAGCAAAAATGATATCATAATGATTACTATTATCTGTCAAAATTCAGATGTTTAAGTACAATATACAATTAAGTTTTTAAATCCTAATTTTCCAATAAAGTAAGCGATAAAATCTATTTTTTTTAGAAAATAATTTTATATTCGGGCAAATTATGAATCACCTTTATAGAAGCATTTTATTTATATCTGTAATAATATCCCTATTTAAAGATTTAAATGCGCAAACTAAATTTCATTATTTAAAGAATATTACTTTAAGAGGCACCGTTTACGAAAAAAAAACTGGAGAACCTTCTTTTGGTACTAATGTCAAAATTAAAGGCACGGGAACAGGATCGTCAACAGATTTAAATGGTTTTTTTCAAATTAATAGACTTTCACCTGGAAAAATAACTTTAGAAATATCAAATATTGAGTTTAAAACAATAGAAAAAGAAATAGAATTAAAAGATAATAAGAAAATTGTTACTATTAATTTTTTTATGGAGGAGAATGATGAAGTGCTTGATGAATTTGAATACAGTGCTGAAGCAGAAGAAAGAAAAACCGAAGTAAAAATGTCGGTAATCACAGCTACACCCAAAGATATGGCAAGAGTAGTTGCTATTGGTGGTGAACCAGATTTTGCTCAATATTTACAAACTACTCCTGGGGTGGTTACTACTGGAGATCAGGGAGGTCAAATGTATATTAGAGGAGGGTCACCCATACAGAATAAAGTTCTTTTAGATGGAATGACTATATACAATCCATTTCACTCCATTGGTTTTTTCTCTGTTTTTGACACAGACATTATGAGAAGTGCAGATATTTACACTGGTGGATTTTCAGCAATGTATGGTGGAAGGATTTCATCTATAATGGATATTACGACTATAGATGGTAATAAGAAGAGACATTCTGGAAAAATTTCGGTAAATCCTTTTGGTTCCAAATTAAAATTAGAAGGACCTATTAAAAAATTAAGTGAAAACAATGACAATTCTACTGCATCTTATATTTTTTCTGGAAAAACATCTTATTTAGAACAAAGTTCAAAAACTTTTTACAACTATATAGATTCTAATGGATTACCATTTAATTTCACAGATCTATATGGAAAAATTTCAGTAAACGGCATTACAGGTAGTAAATTTAATTTATTTGGTTTTAGCTATAATGACAGGGTAAATTATAATTCCGTTTCTGACTTAAATTGGAATTCATGGGGAGTTGGATCAAATTTTGTAGTTGTTCCTGCGAGTTCACCAGTATTGATAATGGGAAAATTTAATATTAGTGATTATAAAATATCTCTTTCTGAATTAGATCCGATAAATACCAACGATACCCTTGACCCTAGAGAAAGCAGAATTAATGGTTTTAATTTGGGTTTTGATTTTAAATACTTCCTTGGAGAAAATGAAATTAAATATGGAATTGAAGTAAATGGATTTACCACCGATTTTAATTTCTTTAATAGTGTGGGTAGAAAGATTGAGCAACAAAATAACACAACAGAACTTGCTGGTTACGTAGATGGAAAAATAATTAAAGGTCTCTTAATAATAAACCCTAGTTTTAGAGCTCAGTACTATGCCTCACTTAGAAATTTTTCACCTGAACCAAGACTAGGTTTAAAATATAATATTACAGAAAAATTTAGAATCAAAGCAGCATCTGGATTATATTCTCAAAATTTGATTTCTGCCAACTCAGATAGAGATGTAGTAAACTTATTTTACGGATTTCTAGCTGGGCCAGATAACTTACAAGATTCTATAAAGTTAGATAATGGGAATACAGTAGCTAGAAAACATGCTTTACAGAAAGCAACTCATGCTATTTTTGGTTTTGAAATTGATTTAGCTAAACATTTAACCTTAAATGTTGAAGGATACTATAAATGGTTTAATCAGTTAAGTAATATCAATAGAAATAAATTATATGAAGAAAATACGGATAATGTAGATGAGGTTCTGAAGAAAGATTATATTATAGAAACCGGAGATGCATATGGGACAGATTTTCTATTAAAATACAACAATGATAAAACTTATTTATGGTTTGTTTATTCTATTGGCAAAGTAACCAGATGGGACGGAATTAGAAGTTATTCGCCGTTATTCGACAGAAGGCATAATATCAATTTGGTTGGAACTCAGAACTTTGGAGAAGGTTGGGAAGTCAATGCAAGATGGAATTTTGGAAGTGGATTACCTTTTACTCAAACTCAGGGTTATTACCATACGGTAGATTATTCTCAAGGAATTAACACCGACATTACAACTGCTAATGATGACCAATTAGGTATTATTTATGCTGACCTAAATCAAGGCAGATTATCATCCTATCATAGATTAGATTTAGCAATCAAAAAACATTTTGAAATAAAGGAAAACTCCACTCTTGATCTGACCTTTAGTGTTACTAATGTATATTCTAGAGAAAATATTTTTTATGTTGACAGAGTAACCACTGAAAAAGTTTATCAGTTACCGCTTTTACCAAGTCTTGGTATTAGTTGGAAATTTTAAATTTATTTTTTTTTATGCCTTCAAATAAATAGTATCTTTAAACCCCGTATAACAATTCATAGTACGGGATGTCTTTAAATACTAAATATATTTTTGTAACCGGAGGAGTTACTTCTTCCTTGGGAAAAGGAATTGTTTCTGCTTCTTTAGCTAAACTACTTCAGTCGAGAGGATTTAATGTAACTATTCAAAAGCTTGATCCTTATATAAATGTTGACCCAGGTACTTTAAATCCATACGAACATGGAGAATGTTATGTTACGGATGATGGGGCTGAAACAGACTTAGACTTGGGTCACTATGAACGTTTTCTAAATATTTCCACATCTCAAAATAATAATGTCACTACTGGTAAAATCTATCAATCTGTTATCAATAGAGAAAGAAAAGGCGATTACTTAGGTAAAACTGTTCAAGTAATTCCTCATATAACCAATGAGATTAAAGAACATATTCTTAAACTTGGTAAAGACAAACAATACGATGTGGTAATTACAGAAATTGGCGGTACTGTAGGAGATATTGAATCTCTTCCATTTATCGAATCAATTAGACAATTGAAATGGGACTTAAATAAAGATGTATTATTTATTCATCTAACCCTCATCCCCTATTTATCCACTTCTGGAGAACTTAAAACTAAACCTACTCAGCATTCAGTTAAAACACTTTTAGAATATGGAATTCAACCTGATATCCTAGTTTGCAGAACTGAATATCACTTAGATGAAGATATCAGAAAAAAAATAGCACTATTTTGTAATGTAGAGAAAGAATGTGTAATAGAATCTATTGACGCTAATTCAATTTATGAAGTTCCATTACTAATGCTTAAAGAGCAACTAGATGCTGTTGTCTGTCAAAAACTTGAACTAAATAGTAGAACGAAACCAAATTTGACAAAATGGAAGAAATTCCTGCATAATTTACAAGAACCTAAACAGACAATTCATATTGCACTTATAGGAAAATATGTAGAGCTTAAAGACTCTTATATTTCTATTGCAGAGTCGTTAATTCATTCTGGATCAAAAAATAAAACAAAAGTAAATTTACATTGGATACACTCTTCTAAGATTAACGAAAAGAATTGTACTAGCTTATTAAAAGGTATAGAGGGAATTATAGTTGCACCTGGTTTTGGTTCAAGAGCTATCGAAGGTAAAATCTTAGCAGTTAAATATGCAAGAATTAATAAAATTCCATTTTT
>MDSV01196533.1_pt1 | contig 16569 bp, 12 predicted proteins | sample 810851 | NCBI WGS metagenome assembly MDSV01 (sample SAMN05326640, study PRJNA326480) | marine metagenome | isolation source: seawater | place: Atlantic Ocean: North East | collected 2012 | reverse complement strand
TTGTCTTACCATGGTCAACGTGACCAATCGTTCCAATATTCGCATGTGGCTTACTGCGATCAAACTTTTCTTTACCCATTTTATCTCCTTAATAATGGTTGAATTCTTTCTTTGTATAGAACACGTCTATAGATCAAGGAAAATAGCAATTTTACAGGGTAGGTCAAGTATTTTATTTCAAATGATATCAGCGTAAGATAAGCAATATGATTGATATTTCAATAGATGGGCTGAAAAATACGGTTGATGGAATAGAAGCACGGCGTGCCCATGTCTTTAAATATTTCATTTTTAAAGTTTCTTTATGCGGTTTTTTTACCCTTCTTGCGATGGCAACAATGTTCTTCTTATTGACGATGAATGGCGGATCATGGCTAGGGTTAGACCAAACGGCCACACTGATTATTTTGGTACTCAGCGCTTTAATTGTTTTATTGATGCAATTCTTAACACATAAAATTTATAAAAAGGCTCAAAAATTTAGGCAAGGTGAAGCACGCAATCAAATTATAACGGCCTTGCTGGCGGGTACAGGCCTTAGTCTTAATGTCACAGATCAGAGTCAATTGCTGCAACAAGCGCTGATAAAAAAGGCCAATGCATTGTTACCGAATGCGCCAATTATTGAATGTAGTGATTATATATGCGTTGAGAATATGGAGATGGTGAATTTTCGCCTGATTGATAGACAAGTTGAAACTGTGCAACGAGGCAATACACGTCATACACGTATAGATCATTATGTGTTGTTTCAAGGGTTTATAATGTGCATTCAGATCAAAGAGATTCCACAAGAAATGCTTATCCTTAAAGATGCAGGTTTGATGAATGGGATAAGAGGTGCTTTTTCAAAAATGGAACGCATTAGTTTGGAAGATCCGGTCTTTGAAAGTCTATTTGAGGTTTACAGCTTAGATCAACTGGAAAGCCGTAAAGTACTCTCACCTAAAGTGATGGAGCATATGGTTGAGCTGTATCATTTGGCGCAGGGCTTTAGAGATTTAAAGCCACCATATAGGCACAGTGAGACATATGATGGTCACCGTGTTTTAAAGAGTCGCTTGCAGAATGCCCCGCTTCAAATGCATTTTCAAAAAAACCAGCTAATACTGACTTGCGGGTTAGAACAGCCTCTATGGCGAATGCCGCCGATATACAGAAAATGGGGTGCAGACAAATGGATCAACTACATACAGGCTCAGAGCTTGGCCTTTCAAGCCTTTTATCAGAAAGCGATTAACCTTCGATGAGAGCGTTATATGTCCATGAAAATCGCTATTGGCAAGAAAATGAGATTTTCTATGCAGTGGGGCAATTTGGTTCGGCATATTGGCAAACATATCTCACGCATTTTGATGAATTGAGTGTTATTGGCAGAGAGGCAAATACGCCCTTTCTTCGTGACAAAATGACAGTCGCTTCTGTTGAAGGTGTTCAATTTAAATTATTGCCTAATTTAAGCGGGATAAACGCTTTGTTGAACAATAGAAGGGTTGTTAAAGAGACTATTAGTGAACTAGTGGCCAAACATGATGTAATTATCATTAGATCGGTAACAGAATTTGGCTGGCTGGCATTTAAAGAAGCAAAGCGGCAGGATAAGTTCATTGTTGTAGAGATGAGTGGCTGCCCTTGGGATGCTATGCGCTATTATCCACGTTGGTACGCTAAATTTTATGCACCTCTACGCTTATGGCGAGGAAAATTACAAACGAAAAGAGCTGATGCGGTTTTATATGTAACGGCGTATTTTTTGCAACAGCGTTATCCGACAGAGACACTGCAGGGTGTTGCCTCAAATGTGTGTATTAATGAAATTGCTCAGAAAAAACTTTTACCAGAAACTGCGTTTAAGATTGGTTTGATTGGACATTTGAATAATGGTCTCAAGGGTATTGAGGTGGCTATTCAGGCATTATCTTTGCTTAATAAAAACACAACATTGCACATATTGGGTATGGGTAATGCAACGTCGTATCAGGCTTTAGCAAATAAAAAAGGCGTTGGGGATCGTGTTTTTTTTGATGGTATCCTACCAAGCGGAGATGCTGTCGCAGCTTGGCTTGATAAAATTGATTTGTATATTCAACCAAGTTTCCATGAGGGGTTACCGCGTGCTTTGATTGAAGCAATGAGCCGAGGTTGTCCAGCGTTTGGCTCTGATGCGGGCGGTATTTCTGAGTTATTACCACAGGCGCAATTGCATAAAGCAGGTGATGCGAAAAGCTTAGCCTTGCAGCTGCAAAAAGCAATTGATGAGCCTGTCTATTTTAAACAATTAAGTCTTTATAGTATAGATAAAGCAAAAGCCTATACGGCAGATCAATTAGCACCGAAACGACAAGATTTTTGGTCAAAGGTTAAAGATGCAGCTAAAATAGATAGGGTGATCTCTATAGGTCCTCAGCGTTGCGGTACAAGTTGGATAGAGGGATATTTACGGCAACGACAGGAAGTTTGTTTGCCGACACATGTTAAGGAGACATATTTCTATGACCGTTATTTTGCCAAAGGGTTAGGGTTTTATAATAAACACTTTAAACGTAAGGCTACACATAAAATACATGTAGAAATGGCTGCTAGTTATTTTTACGATCCGCACGCAGCTCAAAATATATATGATACATATGGCAATGATTTGATTTTGCTGTGCCCTTTGCGTGATCCTGTCAAACGGGCGATATCGCATTATCAACATTATCGTCAATACGGCATTGTGAAAGGCTCTTTTTCTGAAGCGGTCATTGCTCATCCAGAAATTGTTGAGGGGAGCCGTTATAGTGTTTATATACCGCATTGGGAAAAGATATTTGGTGAAAATAAGATTAGGTATTTATTTTTAGAAACCCTTAAAAATGATCCTGTGTCTTATACGCAGAATCTATGTGCGCTATTAGGTATAGATTTCATCGAACCATTGATGGCCATAGTGAACCGCTCTGAGCAACCTAGGTTTATGTGGTTAGCTTTAGTGGGACAAAATATAGCCGAGGCTTTACGCTCTGTGGGTGCTTATGTCTTAGTTGATAGGGCTAAGCGTCTAGGGCTAAAGAAATTATTCTTTATGGGCGGTAAGCAAAAAATTGGATTAACCAAGTTAGAAAGAGAACACTTAGAAGACTTATTAGGCAATGAAACAGAATTTTATCAAGCCTTAGTTGGCAGTGTGGCTAAGAGCTGGCATAATGAGCCTTTAAATGAGGAAAGACAATATGGCTGAGAGTTTAGAAACAAAGATTTTGGATTATACTTTAGGGCAAGAAGCAAGCCTTGGTCAGATGACGGGCAAGACAATTTTTGTAATGAATGGAGAAGCTGGCAAAGGCTTAAAGAGTTTGTCTGAAAAAAATGTACTTAAAGTGTATCAGACACATAAAACAGCCTATGATGCCTTAAGAGAAGATAAAATTATGGCGCATTATGATATGCGTGGTGATTTTATCCCAGATAGCCATGATGTTATTATGGTGTGTCTTTCAAAGAATAAGCAGGAAAACTTATTTCATATAGGCTTTGGTCTGTTTTTACTGAAAAAAGGTGGTACGATTCTATGTTATGGCCGCAATGATTTTGGCGTTACCTCTTATCAAAAAGTCTTAAAAGAAGTGGGTATGGGTGAGCTGAATACAGCTGTGAAATATAAATCACGAGCATTTTGGGCGGAAAAAACAGACACATTGGATGCTACGCTTTTATCAAAGTGGATTGGTTACGGTACATTTAATCGTATTGCGGATACACAATTAGAGGCGATACCAGGTTTGTTTAGTGCTGATAAGATTGATAAAGGCTCGGTGCTTTTATGCGAGCATTTACCAAAAAACCTGGATAAAATGGGAGCTGATTTTGGCTGTGGCTATGGTTTTTTATCTTATTATATTTTAAGCCAAGGGATTGCTAATAATATTGTTTGCATTGATAACGACCATAAAGCGGTTGATTGTGCACGCCAGAATCTCAATGTGTTTATTGATGGTGAACGTGTGATTACATTCCAATGGCTTGATTTGGTTCGTGATATGCTGCCTAAAGCTTCTATTAGCTGGGCTGTTATGAATCCACCTTTCCATGATGATAAAGAAGAAAATCATGCGCTGGGTCAGGCCTTTATCAAAAACGCTTCTCAAGCCCTGAAAAAAGGCGGCACATTGTATATGGTTGCTAATGCGCATTTGCCTTATGAAAAGATTTTAGCGGCTAATTTTTCTAAAGTTGAGAAATTGGTTGAAAAAGAAGGCTTTAAAGTCTTTGCTGCAACTGTTTAAAGGCGCATTCCCACTGTTGCAGATAAACAGAAGGTTAGTGATGATTGATCTATAATGAACATGTCTTTTTGCTTCGACCCTAAGCCATATTCGATCCTACAATCATGCGCTTCAGCAACGCTGAGACAAGCACAGCGAATTTGATCGGCTTTGACCACATCGTTGAAAAGGGTCTCAACTGTACGGGCGGTAACGGGCTCTGTTACAAGTTTCTCTGCATTAAATAAGTCTTGTTCACTGGTTATGGTTGGGGCGTATATGTGCCAGCCATTTTCTTTCAGTGCTTTTTGTATTCTGTTGGAAGCATGTTCGATGGCTTTTTGATCGACAATGTCCTCAATATTGTTTCTTTTAAAAGCGATAGAGCATAGGCCTACCACAGGAACAGGAACAGAGGCAGCAGCTTCTAATTCATATTTATATATCTTTTTGACGCCATTTTTACGGGTACGATGACGCATGTTTAAGTTTTTAGCTCTTAGCATTTTAAGGCTGGGTTCTGCTTGAAGGGCTTCGGTAATCGCCGCTTCTTCATTACTGTCATCCGTGCCTTTTGGGATAATTTTGCGGATACGGAGTTCAACCCGGTGATTGGGGCTCTCTGATTTGATGACTTCATAGCCATAAGTTGATAGAATTTCAGTAATTTTACTGAAGGCATATACAGCAAGAGCACGCAAATGAATATTGTCTTTTGTTTCGCAGACAAAGTTGAATTGTCGAGCTGTTAAATTTTGTTTTGCATTGCCAATTTCTGCAGTATTTACTGCTTCCGCATTGTCAAAACCATCATCTTTTAATAAAGCGTTTCCGTCCATGGGGCTGTTATGCCTAAAACTTAATAATATGTCAATAAAAATTACAGGGCGTCTGGATGTATGCCTGTCTCGATAGAGAGAATTTTATGAACAGCTTCTTTAGAAAGTGCACCACCACGGCCATGTGCCATTACGTGATGTGCACAAGCAGCATCCATTGTGGTGATCGATTTATCTGGCTGGTAGCGTTTGCGAATATGCTCGGATGTCAGCTTAACAATTAAAGAGCACATTTCCTCGGGTATCGTTATACCGTGATGTTTCTCATAAGCTGGCTTAATGGCGTTAAGAATAATCGTGGTGGCTTTATCGTCAGGTATGGACAGATTGATTTTTTGGAAACGACGATCCATAGCAGGGTCAACAGCAATATATTGGCGATATTCATCTTCTGTTGTTGCACCAATCACATAAAGTGCGCCAGCGGTTAAATAAGGCTTCATCACTTCTGAAAGACCTTTATAACTGCTGCCCTCGCAGGTGGGCATGATTTGGTGGATTTCATCAATAAAGAGGATATAACGCTTTCCACCCGCATGATAACGTTCTGCAATGGCTTTAACGAGTGGAATGAAATTACCTTGAAACTCAGAAACAGTCGAAGTACCAGCAGCCATATTGGCCAAATCTAATTCTAATATCTCTGCATCTTTTAATAGATCTGGCACATTTCCAGAAACGATTGTCTGCGCCAATCCCACACAAAGTGCTGTTTTACCAACACCAGCAGGAGCCTGTAGCATGACATTCTTACGACCTTTTTGAAGTAATATAAGCATTGTATTGAGGATTTCTTCGTCACGTCCAGTGATGGGATCGTAACGCCCTTGTTTGGCAAGTTCAGTGAAATTGGTACAATAACGTGAGATGAGATCGTTTAATTGGTCATCAGTATATTTAAAGGTCATATATTATCCTATTAATGCATTAAGTGTTTTGAGCCATTTCTCAAAAGATTTTTCTGGGTTATATATATGATTGACAGCCTCGGTCGCTTGTTGGGCATCATGCCATTCTTTAGCATCATGACGGTATTTTAAGATAGCGTCAATCAGGGCTTGTCTATCTTTTGGCGCAATAACATCACCGCAACCGGCCTGACGGATAACTTTACCGAGTTCACTTTTTTCTGGGCCAATATAGATGGCGGGTCGATTAACGGCCATAATTGAATAAAATTTGCAGGGCACTAATAAACCGAGAGAGGATTCTTTTTGGGTCACAAGATGAACGTCGCCATGTTTGAGTAAAGCACTTAATTTAGCATCAGGTTGCGGTGGCAGGAAACGCATGTTTTGTAGGCCATGTTTAGCACGTTGTTCCATTAGAAACTTATGACCATTACTGTTACCGACAAATACAAATTCGATTTCCGGATGCGTTGTATCAAGTGCTTGTGCCGCCGCTAAGATGGTGCCGATGTCATGGGCTTTACCCATATTGCCAGCGTAAATAACACGAAATTTATCTGTTGCAGCAGGTTCAGGCGCATCGTTTTCAAAAAGTGCTTTCGGTGCCCAATTTTCAATAATGGTCATGCGTGAAGGATCAATGCCTGTATGTTTTAGGTGTTTATCCATGCAACGACCAATAGTGACAAGTTGATCCGCAGATTTCATGTCTTTGCGGGAAATGTTTTTTAAGAGCTGTAATTTTTTATCACTGATATCATATTTTAAGATAGGCAGAAGATCAGGATAAAGGTCGTGCACCCAGTGAACGTGCTTTGCGCCTTTAAGTTTAGCGCCTAAGCGACCAACACTGACAAGCATCGGAGGGTCGGTAAGGGTAACAATGATGCTATGCTTTCTGATAGAAAGAATTTTAAAGAGTATTTTCAAAAGACCGAGCATTATATCAAATTTGGAACGACATTCTCCTTTGTGTTTAATAGGATAATGTCTGAGTGCGGGATCAGCCAATGCGTGTTTGGATTGTCTGTTATGCTCAGTTAAAGAGATAATACTTACTTGCCAGCCATTTTTAGTAAGATAATCACTTAGTTCCGCTGTAACACGTCCCGTAGGCCCGTGATCGGGTGGAAAAACACGATTAACGAACAAAACTGACTTTTCTTTAATAAGCGCTCTCATGACGCAGTCTCAGGTTCATTTTTTTGTATTTTGTGTAAAATCATCATTAACAACAATATACCAAATCCTAAAGATTTAAAGTTTGCATAGACAAAACAACCAATAAAGAGTGGCATTAGCATCGTGCATGCATATACAGGCTTCTTTAGAAGGATGTTTTGAGCTTTGTAAAAAAGCGCACTTAGATAAAGTCCTAGAAGTGCCATACCGACAAAGCCGAGTTTTAACCAATACATACTGAATAGATTATGCGTAAATTGAACAGATACATTGCCAACGGCAGGTGAGATAAAGCCAGCACCCCAGCCTTTGCCGACAATAACAGCCAAAGGCGTGTTGAGTAAAAGATTGGCAAGTGTTTGCCATTCAGCGAGGCGCATGTTGAGGCCGTGGATGCGGCTTTTTGTGGCAAGAATATCAGCGTAGTAAATAAGCAACTCTTTAAGCGGTAATAACATCAAACTTATTACAATGACGACCATGATCGCTTTGGCGGGGCTACGACTCAGGATGAAAAACCATAAAATGACCCAGTATAATGCGGATAGCAATAAGGTTGCACGTTGCTGCATCATCGCCATGGCGAGAAGTGGTAATATAGAAAGTAAGAAGCACAGTAGGGCTGAGAAAAGCTTTGCTTTGGGAGCGCTATACCAATCGGCTGCTTTGTAAATTAAAAATAAATAGCTAAAGAAAACGAGTGGTTCATTGGCAAGGTAGGAGAAATGTGGGTCAGCGAAAGGATTGCCACCCTGCAAAAATATAACTGGGTTTACTTCCATTAAAAAGCGGAAGGCATAGGCTAGCCCAACGAAAACACTGCCCCATAGGGAGATATCTAGGAAATATTGTTGCTTTTTTAGGGGGGCGAATAGAATGGGTAAACATAAAAATGAAAAGGCTATGAGGTCGCGTACTATATAATGGGTTTCATGGCCGTTTAGGCTGGAGAGCAAGAGGCCTATCCCAAGGCCATAGAAAAGAAAGAATGATTGAAAAGGCTTGGACGAAAAGTAATGCGGTTGCATTAAGTCAGGTAATGCAATCAATGTAAGGCTTATCAAAAGTGCGGCTAGTATAATTTCAACCCAGCCAAAATTGTCAGGTGTTGGGCTACCAAACAGGCCATAGAGCGCAAAGACCAGTAACCACAAAATTGTTGTTCTGTGGTGAAAAAGGCTCTGCATAAGGATTAAGGCGTTAGAATAATACCGCTATTACCGCGGCTACGACGTTGCGTGTTATCGTAACGATTATTTTGACCAGAGTTTTGTTCTTGAAGATTACGCTGATCTTCGGCCAAAGCGGCATCAACTTGTGCATTTGCTTTTGCTTGTATTTGTTGAATCTGCTGAGCATATTGGCTGGTCGTCGGTGAAGTTTGTCCTTGCTGTTGTTGTACTTGAATTGCGGCAGCTTGTTCTGATGCTTGATCCGCCATTTGTGAGGCCGCATTATAAGCGGAGCGGTCTAACAACTGATTCATTGAGGTTTTACCTGTACGCTTTGAGTAATCCTCGGCTAAGGTCAGGATGTTGATGCTCTCTGCTCGATTGCGTTTATAGGCTCTTGCGCGGCTATCGCGTAATTTTTGCGCTTGTAGTCGCTGTGCTTCAGTACCAAAAGAAAGTGGCTTTTGATTTGTGCTTCGGTTTCCGCCATTGGTGATGATCGGATATTGAGGTACTGTTCGGCTGTTCGCATTGTTGTTATTGGGGCTTAAAAAGATCGATTTATTGCTCGATTTGTTCGTTGATTGGTCTTTTTTGACAAAGATATCTGCATCTGCTGATGGGGTGATAGCCAACATCAGGGCAAAAGCTGCCAAAATTGTTAAAAAACGCATTACTTTTTCCTCACTTACTTATATATATTCTAACAGAATTGCTTATAGGATTCCAACTATAAAAAATTCCTTGACATTTGATGGCTGGAGACGTATTAGTGCCCATTGCTTTTAGTGATGTGGCGAATTTCGCCTTATTATTAAAGGCCCTGTCCGAGACCACAGGCCTTTTTACAGCTTGGTAAAAAGATAATTCGTAAGAACCTGTATAGACGGTGAATTGTTTAAAAGCGTGTGATACTTTTTATAAGTGTAGGCTTTTCATCCAATGAGCTGGGCAGGCGCTGGTTAGAACGTGGTGTTTTAATTGGCATCTTAACTGCAAAAACGGAGGTTCTTTCGTGAATAAATCACAAAAGACAGAAGCGGTTGCTCAACTAAACCAGACTTTTGAAGAAAATGAGATTGTTGTTGTTTGCCAGTATAAAGGTCTAACAGTAGCAGAAATATCTGATTTTCGCTCAAAACTGCGTGCGGAAGGTGCAAACTTCAAAGTCACGAAAAACCGTCTTGCACGATTAGCATTAAAAGGAACGCGTTATGAAGGGCTTGATGAGCACTTCACAGGGCCAACTGGTATTGCTATTTCAAAAGATCCTGTTGCAGCGGCGAAAATAGCCCAAAATTACTCAAAAGGTAATGATAAACTGGTTATTATTGCAGGTGCGCTAGGTGAAAAAATGCTTGATGCTTCTGGCGTTGAGCAATTGTCTAAATTGCCATCTCTTGACGAGTTGCGCTCTAAACTTGTTGGGCTTCTTCAAGCTCCAGCCTCTAAAATGGTTGGTGTATTGCAAGCACCTGCAGGTCAGATCGCACGTGTTGTCGGGGCATATGGTGCTAAAGGCGAATAGTGCAAGGGTTTAAAACTTACTTTTATAAAAGGTAACAAACGTTAACAACTAAACTTAAAAAACTTAAACGGAGAAAAAAATGGCAACTAACTTAGAAAAACTTGTTGATGATCTTTCTGCTCTTTCAGTATTGGAAGCAGCTGAATTATCTAAACTTCTTGAAGACAAATGGGGCGTATCAGCTGCGGCTGCTGCACCTGTAATGATGGCTGCGGCTGGTGCTGCTGCTGGCGGCGAAGCAGCTGCTGAGAAAGACGAATTTGATATCGTTCTAGCTTCTGCTGGTGCTGAAAAAATCAAAGTGATTAAAGAAGTTCGTACAATTACTGGTCTTGGTTTGAAAGAAGCTAAAGATTTGGTTGATGGCGCGCCATCACCACTTAAGCAAGGTGTTAAGAAAGACGAAGCAGAAGCATTCAAAGCTCAATTAGAAGCTGCTGGTGCAACTGTTGAATTGAAATAATCCAAACAGGGTTATTTTAATTACTTTTTTTAACAACTAACTTTTGAATAATTATAAGTGTACAAAACAAAAGACATATTTTAAACATATAACAAAACGGCGTCAGGCAATTTGCCTAGCGCCGCTTTGTGCTTAGAAATTCAGGCTTTGTGGCCTTTCTGTTTAAAAGTTTAAATAGATAAAACGATAATTGAGACGGTATAAACATACGGTAAAAAAACGAAAAGGGTTCATCATGGCTGCTAAAAAATCTGCTGTAAAAAATAACATAGACATGGATGTAGAAAGCTACACAGGAAAGAAACGTATCAGACGTTCTTTTGGTCAGATCCAAGAAGTGTGCGATATGCCGAATTTGATTCAAATTCAGCGTGCTTCATATGAAGAGTTCTTGCAAGCGGATGTGCCTGCAAGCGAGCGCACAATGAGCGGTCTGCAGGAGGTCCTTACATCGGCCTTTCCGATTAAAGATTTCGCAGGTAAAGCAGAAATTGATTTCGTTTCTTATGAATTTGAAGAGCCTAAATATGATGTAGAAGAATGTATTCAACGTGATATGACCTATGCAGCACCATTGCGTGTGACATTACGTCTATCTGTCTTTGATATTGATGAAGAAACAGGCTTGAAATCAATCCGTGATATTAAGGAGCAGGACGTTTACCTGGTTGATATGCCAATGATGACAGATAATGGTACTTTCGTTGTCAACGGTACTGAGCGTGTTATCGTGTCGCAAATGCACCGTTCACCTGGTGTATTTTTTGACCATGATGGTGGTAAAACACATTCATCTGGTAAATATTTATTCTCAGCACGTGTTATTCCTTACCGTGGTTCATGGTTGGATTTTGAATTCGATGCGAAAGATATTTTGAATGTTCGTATTGACCGTCGCCGTAAATTACCATCAACAACATTCTTGCGTGCGCTATATAGTGAAGCGACTGAAGCATATTTGGCTGAATGCACTAAAAAAGGTGAAACGCCAGATCCATTGCGTTTAGAGGGTATGACGAATGAAGAAATTCTTCGTAGCTTCTACAGGATCAACACATATAAAGCAGGCAAAAAGGGCTGGACAGCTGGTTATGACGCTGAGAAATACCGTGGCGCTAAATTGGCTTATGACCTTGTTGATGCAAAAACAGGCAAGGCTGTTCTTGATGCTGGTACAAAGATTAATGCCCGTAAGGCGAAACAATTGGCTGAAGACGGCTTGAAAGAAATTCTTATTTCTGATGAGCAAATCATTGGTTCATTTATCGCTACAGACCTTTTCAATGAAAAGACTGGTGAAGTGTTAATTGAAGCTGGTGATGAGTTGACAGAAGAAGCGTTGAACACCTTTAAAACGCTTGGCCAAACAGAGATCGATGTATTGAACATTGATAATAATAATTACGGCCCTTGGTTGCGTAATACATTGGCGGCAGATAAAACATCAACACGTGAAGAAGCGTTGATTGATATTTACCGTGTGATGCGCCCTGGTGAGCCACCGACCGTTGAATCAGCGCAAGATCTATTTAACTCTCTATTCTTTGATCCAGAGCGTTACGACTTGTCTGCTGTTGGTCGTGTTAAAATGAATGGTCGTTTGAACTTAGACTCAGATCCTGAATTCCGCATTCTTTGTAAGGCAGATATTTTAGCGATTGCTAAATATGTTCACGATCTGAAAGATGGTTACGGCGAAGTAGATGATATTGATAATTTATCTAACCGTCGTGTACGTTCGGTTGGTGAATTGATGGAAAATCAAGTGCGTCTTGGTTTGTTGCGTATGGAACGTGCAATTCGTGAGCGTATGTCATCTGTCGAAATTGACACTTACATGCCACATGATTTGATTAACTCTAAGCCAGCGCAAGCGGCTGTTCGTGAGTTTTTTGGCTCATCACAGCTTTCACAGTTTATGGATCAGACAAATCCATTGTCAGAGATTACGCATAAGCGTCGTCTATCTGCCTTGGGCCCAGGTGGTCTAACACGTGAGCGTGCAGGTTTTGAGGTACGTGACGTACACCCAACGCATTATGGCCGTATCTGTCCGATTGAGACACCTGAGGGACCAAATATTGGTCTTATCAACTCTCTTTCAACTTTTGCGCGCGTGAATAAATATGGCTTCATTGAGAGCCCATATAGACGTGTTGTTAAAGGTCAGGTGACAGATGAAGTTGTTTACATGACAGCGATGGAAGAAAGCCGTTATACAATCGCTCAGGCCAATGCTGAGTTGACTGATAAAGGTGGTTTCGAAAGCGATTTCGTTTCATGTCGTCAAGCAGGTGAGAACTTAATGGCCTCTCCTGACCAGATCGAGTTTATGGACGTGTCACCAAAACAGATTGTTTCTGTTGCGGCGTCACTTATTCCATTCTTGGAAAATGACGATGCGAACCGTGCCTTGATGGGATCAAACATGATGCGTCAGGCTGTACCATTGCTTCGTTCAGAAGCACCACTTGTTGGTACGGGTATGGAATCTGTTGTTGCGCGTGACTCTGGTGCTGCTGTTGTCGCACGTCGTTCGGGTATTGTAACAAAGGTTGATGCAACACGTATCGTTATTCAGGCAACTGAAGATCTTTCAACTGAAAAACCTACAGCGGATATTTACCGTCTACGTAAATTCCAACGGACTAACCAAAATACAAATATTAACCAAAAACCACTTGTAAAAGTGGGTGACAAGATCAAAGCCGGTGACATTATTGGTGATGGTCCTTCGACACAATTTGGTGAATTGGCCCTTGGCCGTAACGTATTGGTGGCCTTCATGCCTTGGAATGGTTACAACTTCGAGGATTCTATTCTTGTGAATGAACGTATCGTTCGTGATGACGTTTATACATCTATTCACTTGGAAGAATTTGAAGTGGTTGCGCGTGATACTAAACTGGGTACAGAAGAAATCACACGTGATATTCCAAATGTGGGCGAAGAAGCTCTTCGTCACTTGGATGAATCAGGGATCGTTTATATCGGTGCTGAAGTTCAACCGGGCGATATCCTAATCGGTAAAGTAACACCTAAAGGCGAAAGCCCAATGACTCCTGAAGAAAAACTTCTTCGTGCGATCTTTGGTGAAAAAGCTTCTGATGTTAAAGATAGCTCGCTTCGTTTACCTCCAGGGGTTGCTGGTACAGTTGTAGAAGTACGTGTATTCAACCGTCGTGGTGTTGATAAAGACGCGCGTTCAATGTCTATTGAGCGTCAGGAAATCACTCGTCTGTCAAAAGACCGTGATGATGAACGTTCAATTCTTGAAACATCATTCTATGATCGTTTGAAAGAGCTTTTAACAGGTCAGACAGTAGCGTCTGCGCCAAAAGCAACAAATGTCAAAAAAGGTACAAAACTAGATAAGAAAACACTAGAAGATGTGCCACATGGTGTTTGGAGACAATTGGCTGTTGAAGATGATAAGCGCATGGCTGAAATTGAAGCGATGACAGACACATTCAACCAAGCGATTGATGCGTTAGAAAAACGCTTCGAGAACAAGGTAGAAAAACTGCAGCGTGGTGATGAATTAGCGCCTGGTGTGATGAAGATGGTCAAAGTCTTTATTGCTGTTAAGCGTAAAATGCAGCCAGGTGATAAAATGGCGGGTCGTCACGGTAACAAGGGTGTTATCTCTCGTATTATGCCATCAGAAGACATGCCATATCTAGAAGATGGTACACCAGTTGATCTCGTGTTGAACCCACTTGGTGTTCCTTCACGTATGAACGTTGGTCAGATTCTAGAAACGCATATGGGCTGGGCGTCAGCTAATCTTGGTCGTCAAATCGGTGATATGCTTGACGCATTTAAAGATGTTAAATCTCCTGATAAAGCAGAGATGGACGGTCTTAAAGGCAAGCTGAAAACTGTTTACGGTGATCGTGAATTTGACAGTAAAGTATCAAAACTATCTGATGCGGATATGGTTGATATGTCACAGAACTTACGTTCTGGTGTACCGATCGCCACACCTGTTTTTGATGGTGCCAATGAAGCTGATATTGATATCGCATTGAAAAATGCTGGTCTTGATACAACAGGTCAAATGGTTTTGATCGATGGTCGTACAGGTGAACGTTTTGATCGTAAAGTAACTGTTGGTTACAAATACTTGTTGAAACTGCACCACTTGGTTGACGATAAGATCCACGCTCGTTCAATTGGACCATATTCACTTGTGACGCAACAACCATTGGGTGGTAAAGCTCAATTCGGTGGTCAGCGCTTTGGTGAGATGGAGGTGTGGGCTCTACAAGCTTACGGTGCGGCGTATACGCTACAAGAATTGCTGACGATTAAGTCAGATGACGTAGCGGGCCGTTCGAAAGTGTATGAGTCGATCGTTCGCGGTGAAGATAACTTCGAAATTGGTATCCCAGAATCGTTTAACGTTCTTGTGAAAGAGCTGAAAGCACTGGGTCTAAATGTCGAACTGAAACAAAACGAGGCGTAAGAATAATGGCAAGTGCTAAAATACGCATGTTGAGTGCTGATTTAACTGTTTCCCAAGAAAATGGGTTACGTATCCAGTTTGGTATGGAAGCGATTAAATCTGGTGCAACTAGCGTGACTCATACAGCACTTGCTACCGCGCCAGGTTTGGTTTTGCATTTGGCAAATTTTGTGGACGAAATTGAAGCCGCAGTGTTTTTAAGTTCTCATAACGGTAGTTTTAAGGGATTACCAATGGAATTAGCGGTATCAAGTTAAATACGATTAAAAGATAATAAAGGCAGGTAAAAAATGAATGAAATGATGAACCTATTTGGTCAAGTACAAGGACCACAGAGCTTCGATACGATCCGTGTGGCGATCGCTAGCCCAGAGCAAATCCGCTCTTGGTCTTTTGGCGAAGTGAAAAAGCCTGAAACGATTAACTATCGTACGTTCAAACCTGAAAAAGATGGTTTGTTCTGTGCCCGTATCTTTGGTCCAATCAAAGATTACGAATGTTTGTGCGGTAAGTACAAGCGTATGAAATATAAAGGGATCATTTGTGAAAAATGTGGTGTTGAAGTCACATTAACAAAAGTACGTCGTGAGCGTATGGCACATATTGATTTAGCGTCTCCTGTAGCACATATCTGGTTCTTGAAATCTCTGCCTTCACGTATCGGTATGTTGACAGATATGACATTAAAGAGCCTTGAAAAAGTCCTTTATTTTGAAAGCTATATCGTTACAGAACCTGGTATGACACCGCTTAAGCCATTGCAAATTCTGACTGAAGAAGAATTCTACAATGCACAAGAAGAATATGGCGATGAGTCATTCCAAGCAGGTATCGGTGCGGAAGCGATTAAAGAATTGCTTGCGAATATGGATCTTGAAGCGATTAAAGAACAAATCGAAACGGATTTAGCTGAAACTGGTTCTGAAGCAAAACGTAAGAAACTTGTTAAGCGTCACAAAATTGTTGAGAGCTTCCTAGAATCTGGCTGTCGTCCAGAATGGATGATTATGGATGTTATTCCCGTTCTCCCACCTGAACTACGCCCATTAGTACCGCTGGATGGTGGTCGTTTTGCGACATCTGATTTGAACGATCTATACCGTCGTGTGATTAACCGTAACAACCGTTTAAAACGTCTAATTGAACTTCGTGCGCCTGATATTATCGTGCGTAACGAGAAGCGTATGTTACAAGAATCAGTAGATGCATTGTTTGATAATGGTCGTCGTGGCCGTGTTATCACAGGCACAAATAAACGCCCATTGAAATCACTTTCAGATATGTTGAAAGGGAAGCAAGGTCGTTTCCGTCAGAACCTACTCGGTAAGCGTGTTGACTATTCTGGTCGTTCGGTGATCGTTGTTGGTCCAGAATTGAAACTGCACCAATGTGGTATTCCGAAGAAAATGGCGCTTGAGCTATTCAAACCGTTTATTTACCACAAACTTGAATTATACGGTCTAGCGACAACAGTTAAAGCAGCTAAACGTATGGTGGAGAAAGCCCGTGGTGAAGTATGGGATATTCTGGAAGAAGTAATTCGTGAGCACCCAGTTCTATTGAACCGTGCGCCGACATTGCACAGACTTGGTATTCAAGCTTTTGAACCAGTATTGATTGAAGGTAAAGCGATCCAGCTTCACCCACTCGTATGTACAGCCTTTAACGCTGACTTTGATGGTGACCAAATGGCTGTTCACGTACCACTTTCTATCGAAGCACAGCTTGAAGCACGTTGCTTGATGATGTCGACGAACAACAT
>MDSV01084032.1_pt1 | contig 16572 bp, 16 predicted proteins | sample 810851 | NCBI WGS metagenome assembly MDSV01 (sample SAMN05326640, study PRJNA326480) | marine metagenome | isolation source: seawater | place: Atlantic Ocean: North East | collected 2012 | reverse complement strand
TAAGATCAGGTTTGTCACAACCATAAAGCTCCATACTCTTTTCATAAGTCATAGAAGAAATTTCAGCTTCTTGATAATCTGTAAATTGGCCAAGAAGGAGATTAATAAGATCTGAAGATAGTTCAATAATTTCATCTTCACCAATAAATGAAGCCTCAATATCAATTTGAGTAAATTCGGGTTGTCTATCCGCTCTAAGATCTTCATCCCTAAAACATCTTGCTATTTGATAATATTTATCAAGACCACCCATCATCAATAGCTGCTTAAATAACTGTGGTGATTGAGGAAGAGCATAAAAAGATCCATGATTGACTCGACTAGGGACAACATAATCTCTTGCTCCTTCAGGTGTAGCCTTTGTTAATATTGGAGTTTCAATCTCATTAAAATTTTGATCTTCAAGGAACCGCCTAATTGAAGATGAAATTTTTGAACGTGATAATATTCGTGTGTTTATTTCTGGTCTTCTTAGATCAAGGACCCTATTTTTAAGCCTTACCTCCTCTCCAACTTCCTGATAATCGTCCAGAGGGAATACTGGAGTCTTTGCTTCACTTAGAATTTCTAGTGAGCTGGCAATAACTTCAACTTCACCAGTGTGCATGTTTGAATTGATAGTTTCTGGAGATCTTTTCTTAACATTACCTAAAACTTTGAGTACATATTCATTTCTACACTTCTCAGCTGCTTTGAATGCAGATTCTTCTGTTGGATTAACTACAACTTGAACAATGCCTTTTAAATCACGAAGATCGATGAAAATTACTCCACCATGATCCCTTCTTTTATGAACCCATCCTGTTATTTCAACAACAGTTTCTTCTAATGTTGAGTCAATATGACCGCAGTAGTGAGTTCTCATTTTAATTTGCCTTTTTAGATTTAGAGGGTACCGTTTTAGTGTCTTTTTTTGTTTCCTTTGCAGCAGAATCTTTTTTATTCTCAGTGCTTGATTCTACTATATTCTTTTTATTTCCTGTTTTAAAATCAGTTTCATACCAACCAGAGCCTTTTAATCTGAATGAAGGAGCTGATATAAGCTTTGAAACTGACTTTTTATTGCACTTAGGACATTCCTTAATTGGTTCTTCGCTTATTTTTTGAATCTTTTCAAATTCATGTGAACAATTTGAACATTTATATTCATAAATCGGCATATGTTCCTCAAAAAATTATAGAATTATAAACTAAATATTATTTGTTATTAAAAATGTTAGCATCCAAAACTTTCATACCTAAAATTAAAGATATACCTCAAGATGCTGAAATAATTAGTCATCAACTCATGCTTCGGTCTGGCATGATTCGTAAAGTTGCCTCAGGTATATACAACTGGCTGCCACTTGGGCTTATCGTCCTCAAAAAAATTGAAAATGTTGTGAGAGAAGAGCTAAATAATATTGGCGCTCAAGAAATTTTTATGCCAATGGTACAACCAAAAAAGCTTTGGAATGAATCAAATAGATGGGGGAAATTTGGACCTGAGCTTCTAAGAATTAAAGATAGGCATGATAGAGATTTTTGTTTAGGGCCTACACATGAGGAAGTAATTACAGATTTAGTCAAAAATAACATCAATAGTTATAAATCCTTACCCCTAACACTTTATCAAATTCAAACAAAATTTAGAGATGAAATAAGACCTCGTTATGGAGTAATGAGAGGAAGAGAATTCTTGATGAAGGATGCCTATAGCTTTCACATGAATGAAGAATGTTTAAATCAAACATATAAAGACTTTAGAGCTGCTTATAGAAAAATACTTAAGCGTTTAGAGCTTGAGTTCAAGGTTGTAAAAGCAGATTCTGGTGCAATAGGTGGAGATAAATCAGAGGAATTTCATGTTTTAGCTGAAAATGGTGAAGATGTCTTAGCTGTCTCAGATAGTTCAGAAATTGCAATTAACTCGGAGCTCCTTCTAGAAAAAGATCAAGATCCATCCTCATTAGTAGGCAAAGAATTTCCCGAAGGTGGAAAAATTGAACTAATTAAAGGTATTGAAGTTGGGCACATCTTTCAATTAGGTCAGGTATATTCAGAGTCAATGAAATTAAGTCTTCAGGATGCAAATTCAAATGAGGTTAATCCATATATGGGCTGTTATGGAATCGGAATTTCAAGAATGGTTGCAGCGTCGATAGAGCAGAATAATGATGAGTTTGGTATCGCATGGCCAAAGGGTCTGGCACCAATTCAAATAAATGTCATTGACCTTACCGATAACGCAGATGGATCAGCGATTAAGTTTTACAATGATGTTGAAAAAAGTAATTTTCGAGTAATGTTGGATGATAGGGATGAGAGATTTGGAAAAAAGATTAAAGATTCAGAACTAATTGGAATTCCACTCAATATCATAATAGGTAAATATCTAAAAAATGATGGCCTTATTGAGGTATGCCCTAGAAGAGGTACCAAAGACCTAATTAAGCCAGAAGAATTAAACGGATATATAGCTAAATTTTTTCAAGAATCGTAGCATTTGCAGTTCCGCCACCTTCACAAATTGCTTGCAATCCATACTTAACGTCTCTTCTGTGCATCTCATAAATAAGAGTTGTCATAAGCTTGGCACCTGTGGCACCTAGAGGATGTCCTAGTGCCATTGCACCACCATTAACATTAAGCTTTTCTTGGTCAGCATCTACTTCGATCTCCCAAGCTAGTGGAACAGGTGCAAAAGCCTCATTAACTTCATATAAATCTATTTCATCAATTTTCATTTTTGCAGCATCTAGAACCTTATGAGTAGCTGGAATAGGTCCGGTTAGCATGTAAATTGGATCATCTCCTACAACACTGATTGCTTTTACTTTAACCATAGGGTCTGCTTTTACCTTTTTAAGCCCAGCATCATTACATACTAAGACTGCAGCTGCACCATCAGTAATTTGACTTGCATTTCCAGCAGTAATCACGCCGTCTTCAGTTATTGGATTTAATCCTGATAATGCTTCAAAACTTGCATCAAATCTTATGCCCTCGTCATGCAGCAACATTTCATTATTATTTTCTGCATTCTTGCCAGCTAAAGGCAAGATTTCTTTTTCAAAATATCCACCCTCAGTAGCAGCGATTGCTTTTTCATGACTTGAGAGAGCAAAGCGATCTAGTGTTTCTCTTGAAAGATTCCATTTTTTAGCAACTAACTCTGCACCAGTGAATTGAGAAAAGAATACTCCAGGATAATTCTCTTTGATACCATCAGAATCAAAAGGAAGACCATGACCTGCCTCATAACCATCTTTAATGCTTGCGCCAATTGGAACTATAGACATGACTTCAACGCCGCCACCAACAACAACATCTTGTGTACCAGACATTACTGCTTGTATTGCGAAGTGAATTGCTTGCTGAGATGACCCACACTGACGGTCAACGGCGGTACCTGGAACAGACTCTGGTAAAGATGAAGATAAGATAGCATTCCTGGCAACGTTGCCAGACTGTGCACCAACTTGATCAACACAACCAAAAATAACATCATCAATTAATTCTGGTTTAATGCCAGACCTATAAACTAACTCATCTAAAACCTTAGCGCCTAGATCAGCAGGATGCCAAGCTGATAAACGACCATTTTTCTTACCCCCAGCCGTCCTCACTGCTGAAACAATATATGCATTATTTGACATTTCTTTCCTCTACTTAATGAAAGACTATGTTAAACAATTTTAAAGCCCTTAAACAAGCTTTATTTTTTAGATTTGTTTTTAGTATTTATGTAAGAATTTCTTATTTCTTTAAGTAGACTATTTTTAATCTTTGAATTTTCTTTCAAGAAATTACTAGCATTAACCTTTCCCTGTCCTATCTTTTCTCCATTATGGCTATACCAAGCACCTGCTTTTTCAACAAGCCCAAGCTTTTGTCCATATTCAAGAATCTCTCCCTCAACATTTATTCCTTGGCCATACATGATTTGAAATTCAGCTTGCTTAAATGGAGGTGAAACTTTATTTTTTACAACTTTGACTCTTGTTTCGTTGCCAATAACCTCGTCACCTTCTTTAACGGATCCTATTCTTCTAATATCTAGTCTAACTGAAGAATAAAATTTAAGAGCATTTCCACCAGTTGTGGTTTCAGGATTACCAAACATGACACCAATCTTCATCCTAATTTGATTAATGAAAATAACCATCGCGTTTGATCTTTGAATATTGCCTGTGATCTTTCTTAAAGCCTGCGACATTAAACGAGCCTGTAAGCCAACATGATGATCACCCATCTCTCCTTCAATTTCTGCTCTAGGGGTTAAAGCAGCAACTGAATCTATAACAATAAGATCAACGCTGTTTGATTTAACAAGCATATCAGTGATTTCTAAAGCTTGCTCTCCGGTATCAGGCTGAGATAAAAGCAATTCATCCACATTAACACCTAATTTTTCAGCATATGATGGATCAAGTGCATGCTCTGCATCTATAAATGCTGCGGTACCACCATCTTTTTGACATTCTGCAATGGCCTGAAGTGTGAGGGTTGTTTTACCAGATGACTCGGGACCAAATATCTCTATAACCCTACCCTTAGGAAGTCCACCGATTCCAAGGGCTATATCTAAACCAAGAGAACCAGTTGATACTGATGGTATATCAGTATTTTCTCTATCTCCCATTTTCATAACAGCGCCTTTACCAAACTGCTTTTCTATTTGAGATAAGGCTTCGTTTAAATTTTTGGTTTTATCTGACATGATTATCTCCATTTACTGTATATTTATACAGTATATAAAAAAATAAAGAAAAGTAAATAAAAAAAATTAATACTGACTTGATTATAAGAGGTTGTTAGAATTCTTTTCATGGCTTTCATAGTTACTGAATCATGCATTAAATGTAAACATACTGACTGTGTCGAGGTATGTCCTGTTGACTGTTTTTATGAAGGTCCAAACTTTCTTGTTATACATCCTGATGAATGTATCGATTGTGCTTTATGTGAGCCCGAATGTCCTGTTGATGCAATCTTCTCAGAAGATGAACTTCCGGATGATCAAATTGAATTTATTGAGATTAATGCCGAATTATCTGAAGTTTGGCCAAACATTACGGAACAAAAGCCCCCACTCCCTGAATGCGAGGAGTTTGAAGAGGTAAAAGAAAAAAAACATCTTTTAGAAAGATGATTACAAAAATTTATAGTCTTTGGTCGAAATAGACGAATCACCTTTACGAAGTTGAAATTTAAGCATGGAGACTGAACTCTCTGACTTACCCACGCTTGCAATAGGCTGATTTGATGTCACGGTATCCCCTTTGGAGACTAATGATTTATTCAGGTGTGCATAAACACTTAATATGCCTTTTGGATGCTTAATAATTATAATGTTTCCATAGCCGGGAATATCAGGGCCCGAAATAATAACTTCGCCTGCATCTGCAGAAAACACTGTGGTCCCTTCAGATGCATAAAAAGTAATCCAATTTCTTGCCTCCTCCTCATATGTATTTAGATTGACAGGTTTGTTAACGAATTTGATTTTTGAAGAGGGATGTTGGGTTTTGTGATCAGGCAGTTTTAATAATTGATTGGGGGAAATTTTGTAGGGGCTCTTTAGGTTGTTGATTTCAATCAAACTAAAAATATCTATGTTAAGTTTTCTAGATATTGAATAAAGATTTTCACCCTTTTTTACTAGGTAAATTTCTTTGGGCTCAGTGAATGTTTTTTCATAAAAATTACTAATTGTTGAACATGAGCTAATTATTAAAACTATTAGTAAAATCTTTACCACAAAAAAATTCCAGAAATAAAAATTAAGCCTGCAAAAAAAGTGTCCATAGCTAGACTGTTTTGTTCATAAATTTTTTTAATTAACTTTGGCATTAAAATTAATGAGGCAGCACAACCCAAACCAAATACTAGTAGATTTAAAACCTCGAATGTTGCTATGGATGAAATCACTGTCTCATACAATCCAATACTTAATAAGATTGCACTTCCTGATATTCCTGGAATTATAAAAAAAGTAAATGCTATAAAGCCTCCTATAAAAAGAAAAAATATAAATTCCTCAAAATTTACAGAAAAAAGAGATAAGAGGTAGCCAATCAAGCCCCCAGCCATTACAAATAATAATCTTTGAAAGGATCTTTCAGAAACAGGATGAAACAAGAATATTCTTATGGACACTAAAACCATAATTACAGACAAAATTTTAAAAAACTCAGAAGAATGACTTTCAATCAGATAGTGAAAAAGATTTGTAAATAATAATATTGCTGCAATCATGGAGAAAATAAGAAATACCATTAATGAAATCTGAAGATCATTTACAAAATATTCTTTTGAAAATATTTTTCTTGATAACTTAATATTTGAAAGAATAATGATTAAATTTTTGTAAATTCCAAAGAGCAATGCAATGGTAGCTCCAGAGATACCGGGAATTAACTCCGCAATACCCATGCAAAATCCAGCCAATGAGTACCTTAATCTATTTTTCATTTTTAAAATTAATCACCATTTCTGCTGATTCCTCCAAGCATTGGAACAAAAGCTACATCTTCCACTTCAAATTTTTCATATAAATCTTTATTTTGTTTTTCAATACAAATGAGTTTCTGCATATCTTTAAAGCCTACTGGCAAAATTAGTCTTGCATCTTTTTTTAACAGCTTGATAAGATCTTCGGGTATTTCTGGTGGTGCTGCAGCACATATAATTCCATCAACGTTTTTTAGGCCATCAAGCACATAACCATCTCCATTTATAATGGAGACATTTTTTATTCCTAAATTTAAAAGAGTTGATCTGCTTTTTGAAACAAGTGGCTTTATTCTCTCAATACCAATTACTTCTTCTGCAAAAAATGAAAGTATTGCACTTTGGTAGCCTGAGCCAGAACCAATATCAATTATCTTTTTAAAAATTTTTCCCCTTCCACTGGCTTTTTCAATTAACAATTCGGTCATTCTAGCGACAATATACGGTTGAGAAATTGTTTGCTTATACCCAATAGTTAAAGATCTATTTTCATATGCTCTAGACCATAAGGCCTCATCAAGAAATTGATGACGAGCAATCTGACTCATTGCATCCAAAACTCTAAAATCTTTGATTCCCATCTGCAGAAGCATTTCAACCATTTGCTCCCTTACTCGCTTAAATGTAAATCCAGATTTAGCTTCCATGACTTATTTCTCTACCCAAAAAATCGTTAGCATTGCTAATGTCATAGTTAAGAATTGAAACAGATACGTAACCATTTTCTATGGCTTGCATATCTGTATCAGTTTGGCCGTCGATAAAATCTCCAGAAGCACTGAAAGTAAAGCTTAGTTGATCCTTTTTACTTATTATATTTGGAGCTTCCGGGGCCCCTCTTTTAGCAAGCTTTGTATAAAGCTCACCTTTGTAATCTTGTTTCAAAATATCTGGAAAGTTGATGTTTATTAATGAATTCTGCTGAAGTGAAATGGATCTAAATTTCTGAATAAGCTCAAATGCTTTATCGGCAATAAAACTAATATCTCTAGGTGAAAATGAACAAACCGATATCGCAACAGGAGCATATTTTAAATTAATACCAGCTATAGCTGCGCCGACAGTCCCAGAATAAAAGACATCGGTTCCTAAATTTGCTCCCAAATTAATTCCAGAGACAACTTGCTCAATTTTATTTTTGTTCATTCCATAAAGACCAAAATAAGAGCAATCTGCTGGAGTACCTGTGACCACAAACTCCTTCAAATTCAATTGTTTAACGTTTACTTCTTTTCGAAGGCTTATTGCAGCACTCATGCCGCTGCAATTATATTTTGGCGCCACCATTATTGGATCTAGGGTCTTTGTAGAAGCTAACAGCGCCTGAATACCAATTGCTTCAAAGCCATCATCATTTGTCACTAAAATGCTCATTTAATTTTTAAGTGTAGCTAAGGCATAGACAGCTAAGCCATTTTCCTCTCCTATCTCACCCATCCCCTCAGTTGTGGTAGCTTTTAAGCTTATACGATCCATAGTAATTCCTAAGATTGATGATAACGACAATTCCATTTCGCTCATGTAACTGGATAAATTTGGCTTTTGAGCCACAATTGTTAAATCGACATTATTAAGTTTAAGTTGTTTATTCGAAATCAGACTCATCGTCTTATCAATAATTTTTTTGCTATCTAAATTTAAGTTTTCAGGACTCTTATCTGAAAAATAATGGCCTATATCCCTTAATCCTCCAGCTCCTAATATCGCGTCAGCTAGTGCATGTAAAATAATATCTCCATCAGAATGAGCTATAATTTGATAATTAGAGGGTATTTCTACCCCTGCCAATTTAAGAATTGAATTCTCTTTAACAGCATACCTATGAAAATCTATACCCCTTCCTATGAATACATCATGTGCTGATAAAGAATATAGATCATCGGGTGTAGTTATTTTGATATTTTTAGGCAAGCCCTTAGAAAAGGAAATCTTAAAACCCGCATTCTCAACTGCCTGAGATTCATCAGAATATTCCAAGCTCTCTTTGTCAGCAATCGTAAGTGATTCATAAAGTACTTTTGCATTAAATATTTGAGGAGTTTGAACTTGAACAAAACTTTTTCTATCCATTGGTTTAAATTCGTTTGAACCATCTCTGATAGAGTCAGTAAATTCCAGCACTGGGATTAACCCATCAACATTACTTGCTTGGAAATCACTAATAAGATTATTTAGCCAATCAATCTCAAAAAATGGCCTAACAACGTCATGAACTATGATTATATCGTTATTAGAAAACTTGATTTTATTTAAAGCATTTAGGACCGAGGCTTGCCTCGATGATCCCCCTGAAGTCTTAATAATTAAATCAGGATGTGAAAAAGACTGAGATGCAAATAACTCGTCTTTGGCTGAGATTGGAATAATAATCTTTTCTGGATTTATAAGAGATAGTCGATTAACTGTTCGCTCAATGACTGATTCATGGCCAACTCTTGAATACTGCTTGGGAAGATTGCTTTCAAAGCGATTGCTTAAACCTGCTGCAGGAACAATGAAATAGATTTTACTCATTGGGATTATCTTTTGTTAAGTCTATTTCGATAAGAACTTCATCTGGTTTAACGAGATCAAGTTTTTCTCTTGCATAACTTTCTACAAATGAATCGCTCATTTGAATTGAAATAATTTCCTCCTCTAAGGTTTCGTTCATATCAAAGATTAAATCTCTTTCATTTTTATATGTACTAAGCTCTGATTTGAGTTCGTTATTTAGCTTTCTTCCATCATCACCAAAAAATATTGAGAAACTATTTATTGCTAAAAAAATTAAGGATAAAAAGATAATAAAATTAAAGAAATATTTCATTTGCATAAGAGGCAGAGTTGCTGAGATCAGATTCTATCCATAACAATCTATTATATTTTGATGTTCTGTCTGATCTGCAAGGAGCTCCAGTTTTAATTTGGCCTGCACTTACACCAACACAAATATCAGCGATAGTATTATCTTCTGTTTCACCAGATCGATGAGAGATTACTGCTGAGTAATTATTCTGACTTGCAAGATTGATTGCTTCAAGTGTTTCACCAACAGTTCCAATTTGATTGAGTTTGATGAGAATTGAATTAGCCAAGCTTTTGTCTATGCCACGCTGAAGATCTTTTACATTAGTAACAAATAAATCATCTCCAACAATCTGAATGCTCTTGCCCAACTCATTGGTAAGCATGCTCCAACCATCAAAATCATTTTCATCCATGCCGTCTTCAATGGACCGAATTGGATAAGAGCTTACTAAAGATTTTAGGTAATCAACAAAATCATTTGAATCCAAGGATTTATTTTCACCTTTTAATACATACTTACCATCCGTAAAAAATTCTGAGGCTGCACAATCAAGAGCTAAAACAATATCTTTGCCAGCCTCAAGACCACAATCCTCAATCGATCTTAAAATTAGTTCTATTGCTTCCTGATTTGATTTTAAATCTGGAGCAAATCCTCCCTCATCACCAACCGCTGTACTGAGACCTTTTGATGCTAACAATGATTTTAAAGCTCCATAGATTTCTATTGCCCACTGCATGCACTCATTAAATGACTGGGCTCCTATTGGCATTACCATAAACTCTTGAATATCAATATTATTATTGGCGTGCTCTCCTCCATTAATAATATTGAGCATTGGTATAGGCAAACTTAATTGCTTATTTAATTTAAATTTTGAACAGTAAAGATTGTTTACATGCTCATATAAAGGTAATTTTGCAGATTTAGCACCTGATCTTAAGGTTGCAATTGAAGCAGCGAGAATAGCATTGGCTCCTAAGTTTTTCTTTGCAGGAGTTCCATCAAGATCTATCAAGGCTTGGTCAATCTCAAATTGATTTGTTGCATCCATACCAATTAAAACATCAGCTAATTTAGTATTTATATTGTTTACTGCCTTTAATACTCCTTTACCGAGATATTCATTACCGCCGTCTCTTAATTCAAGAGCCTCTCTTTCACCGGTGGAAGCTCCGCTTGGAACCTTGCTGATTGCTGATTGACCATCATCAGTTTCAACCCTGCAAGAGACTGTTGGTAGCCCTCTAGAATCTAAAATTTGAATTGCTTTTACTGATGTAATGTTTGCCATTAGCTATCTAGAGCGCTGGTCCTTAATTAAATTGTCTAATGCCTTTAATTCGCTGAGATAAGGACCGATCTTCATAGTATTAATTGCGCATGGCCCATCGCATTTAGCCTCATCGGGATTGATGTGAGCTTCAATAAATAAACCAGCAATTTTTTGAGCAAGGCCTGATTTTGCGAGTGGCAGAAATAAATCTCTTCGACCGCCTGCAGCATTTCCTAGACCCCCAGGCAGCTGAAGTGAATGAGTGACATCAAAAATTACCGGATAGTCAATATCTTTGAGTACCTGAAAATTCAACATGTCTACAACTAAATTGTTGTAACCAAATGCATTTCCCCTTTCACACATTAAGATTTTTGAATTTCCTGCAGATTCACATTTTTTTGCAACATTCTGCATTTCAATTGCAGATAAGAATTGTGGCTTTTTAAACTGTATAACAGCTCCAGTTTTTGCTGCGGCAATCACGAGGTCTGTTTGCCTGCATAAAAAAGCAGGAATCTGGATAATATCAGCAACTTTTGAAACAGGGACAGCCTGGTCAGGTTCATGGATATCCGTAATTATTGGAACATTAAAAAGCTCTTTAACTTTTTGAAGTATTTCTAAACCCTCTTCGAGTCCTGGCCCCCTAAAAGAATCAATTGAGCTTCTATTTGCTTTATCAAATGATCCTTTAAATATCCAATTAATTTTATTTTTTTCAGTTGCTTCCTTAAAAGATTCTGCAACCCGCATAATAAGATCTTCATTTTCAAGAACGTTTACCCCGCCCATGACAGTTAAAGGACTGTCATTGCCTATTTCAAAACCATTAAGTTGAATGCTCATCTTTTTAATTTTAAAGCTTTACTGACAAAATTGTTAAATAATGGATGGCCGTCTCTTGGGTTAGACGTAAACTCTGGATGAAATTGACAGCCTATGAACCATGGGTGATTCTTGATTTCTATCATCTCTACTAACTTTCCGTCTGCTGAAGTTCCTGAAATTAACATGCCGTTTGAATTCAAAATTTTTCTGTATTCAGGATTAAACTCATATCTATGTCTATGCCTTTCAATAATCTTATTATCTTTGTAAAGCTTATGAGATAAAGATGACTTCCTTAAGACACAGGTTTGACCTCCAAGTCTCATGGTTCCTCCTAAATCAGAACTATCATCCCTGTACTCAGTATTTCCTGATTTATCTTTCCATTCTGTAACCAGTCCAATGACAGGAAATTTTGTTTTGGGGTTAAATTCAGTACTGTTTGCATTTTTAAAACCTAAAATGTTTCTGGCAAACTCAATAACTGCAATCTGCATACCTAAGCAGATACCAAAATAAGGAATGTTTGATTCTCTAGCAAACTTACATGCAACAATCATTCCCTCGATGCCCCTTTCTCCAAATCCTCCTGGAACTAAAACAGCATCAGCAAAAGATAGATTCTTTTTTACATTGGATTTATTAATCTTTGCTGCATCAATAAATGTTAAGTTCACCTTAGCTTTATTAATAATGCCTGCATGATCAAGTGCTTCATTTAAAGATTTATAACTATCTTTCAGTTCAACGTATTTACCCACGATTGCAATATTTGCTTCCTTTTTTGGATTCAGCTTAGCTTGTACCACTCTTTTCCAATCAGTTAAGTCGGGTTTCTTTGATTGTTTAATGTTAAGGCTCTTCATGAGAATCTTATCCACTCCCTGCTGATGAAGCAGTAAAGGAATTGAATAAACAGTATCTGCATCATGCATTGAAATAACGCTATCGGGATGAACTGAGCAAAATGAAGCAATTTTGTTTTTTTCATCTTTGGGTAATTCTTTTTCTAAACGACAAATTAAGCAGTCTGGTTGCAATCCTAGAGATCTAAGCTCTTTAACTGAATGTTGCGTTGGTTTAGTTTTTAACTCCTCAGATACTTTGATGTAGGGAACCAGTGTTAAGTGTGCAATTGCTGTTCTTTCTTTTGGCATCTCGAGCGTCATCTGTCTAATTGCCTCAATAAATGGCTGACTTTCAATATCTCCAACAGTTCCACCAATTTCAACAATGGCAATATCTGCTCCTATAGCTCCATTCTTTATTCTTGATTTAATTTCATCCGTTATGTGCGGAATAACTTGAACAGTACCTCCAAGGTAATCCCCTTTTCTTTCTCTCTTAATTACAGACTCATAAACTTTTCCAGCAGTAAAATTATTTTTTTTGCTAGCTTGAAATCTTACAAACCTTTCATAGTGGCCGAGATCAAGATCTGTTTCAGTGCCATCATTGGTGACAAAGACTTCTCCATGCTGGAAAGGACTCATTGTTCCTGGATCAACATTGATGTATGGATCGACTTTTATTAAAGATACATTTAGGCCTCTGGATTCAAAAATTGAACCAATGGATGCGGCAGCAATGCCCTTGCCTAGTGAGGAAACTACTCCACCCGTGATGAAAAGATATTTAGTTTGAGCCATCTATAATAATTAATTAGATGGGATAACAGAATATCAGATAATTGGTTCAATAAAAACAGTCTAAGCAGATTCTTCGAACAAAGGTCGAGATAAGTCTGCCCAATCGATATCACCATCACTTGGCAGTGAAGCAAATTCCAATATACCTAGATCATCAAATTTTTCTTTAACTGAATCGGTAAGCAGTCCTATTCTTGATAAGTTTGGCATAACTCTTGAAAATAAAAGCTTTTGAAAATGTTGCATTATCTCTGAGCCTAGCTGGAATTGTCTTGCATCTTCAACATCCCACCCAAAATGCTCATATACATCAGTCGAGAGAAGCCTCTCCCTACTAAGTAAACAAGCCTCATAGGCAAACTGAGCTCTATCCTCTTTTTCGTCATGTGAGAGAGTTTCAACAAATTCTTCTAGATAATTCACTCCAAAAGTTACGTGCCTTGCCTCATCCCTGATGATTAAACCCAGCATATCGTAAAGAACAGAATCTTTTGCTAAATCACGAGTTGCTTGGAAAGCTGCGAGAGCCAAACCCTCTATAATTAATTGCATACCTATAAACTTTAAATCCCAGCGAGGATCAGTAAGAATTTTGTCCAAGATTGATTTCAATGCATTTCCGATTGGATACATTAGTTTGGTTCTAGTTTGAATGTATTTGTTAAAAGCTTCAACATGCCTAGCTTCATCAAATGTTTGAGATGCAGCATAAAGTTTTGCGTTATATGTGGGAGCGCAACTTGTTAGCTGAGATGCTACTAGCAGTGCGCCCTGTTCGCCGTGTAAATACTGACTTAGGCTCCATGCATTTCTATGTTTAGCAAATTCTATCTTTTTCTCATCAGATAATTTTTGGTAAGGCTCATAGTCATCCCAAAACCATTCTGGTGGCTCAGAAATCTGCTCAAAAGGTTTAGACCAATCTACATCAATGTTAGCATTCCAATTGAGCTCCTTGCCAAGCTCATAAAGTTTTTTAATCCTATTATCCTGAAGAGTGTAATCCCAGTTATAAGTTCCAGTTAATGGAGTTTGAAAAATTTCAATAACATCATCTGCAATTTCAGATGTCATGTGACTTTCAAACTCGTCTTCGTATCTAATATTTCTGGGAGTTGAATCTAATTGATTAATTTTCATATATTACTCGTCTAACTCTTCGGTCTATCCTGGTCATTAATTCATATGAGATTAGTTTATTATAATCAGCAAATTTGTTTATGCTATGTTGAGGGGACCAAAACTCAACCCAGTCCCCAAACTTTACATCATTTAAATGTGATATATCAATTGTAATTAAGTCCATAGAGACTCTTCCAAACATTTTAGCTTCTTTATCATTAATTCGGACAGATGTACCATCAAGGGCTGATTGAGGAAATCCATCAGCATAACCACAATATACAACTGCAATCGACATATCTTGCTTTGCTTTTATTCTTCCACCGTAACCTACTGCATCACCTTTCTTAATTTTATTGATCGAAATGATTTTACTTTTAAAAGTCACGGCTGTTTTCAGTTCAGTAACTCCGCTAACGCCTCCATACAAACCAATACCACATCTAACCCAATCGTATGCATGACTTGGAAAATTAATTACTCCGCTGCTATTTAAGATACTTCTTTCAGGATTAGTTGAAAAAGAGTCGTAGAGATCTTGAAACTTACTCATCTGTTTCTGATTTGATGGATCAGATGGAACATCTGACGAGGCAAGATGTGTCATTAGGACATTTTGGTCTTTTATAAAAGATTGAATTTGATCAGCCTCATTAATTTGAAATCCTAATCGATTCATCCCTGTATTAAACTTAATCCATATCTTTGTCTTATATTGAATATCCTTGTATAAATTAATTTGTTCATGAGTATGCAATACGGTCATTAAGTTATGCTCAATTACCTTATCAATTTCATTTTGCTGATAGACACCTTGCATTAATAGGATGGGCTTATTAGAGATTTTTCTTATCTTGATTGCCTCATCAAGTCTTACTACTGCGAAGCCGTCTGTTAAATCATTTAGCCTCAAAACAAATTCTTCTAATTCATGCCCGTAAGCATTTGCTTTGATAACAGATAGGAAATTTGTATGATCGCTAATTTGGGTTTTCAAGTAGGAAATATTATCTTGAATAACAGAGAAATTTATATGTAATTCAGCTGACTCTTTGCTCATTGAAATGGATCAAAGTAACTGTCCACTGCAAAATCTTCAAAACGAGTATATTCCTTCAAGAATGATAGGTTCACAGTTCCAATTGGGCCATTTCTTTGCTTTCCAATAATAATTTCAGCTTTATTACCTTCTTCGGAATCTTCGTTGTAAACCTCATCTCTATAGATAAATAGTATGAGATCTGCATCTTGCTCAATTGCACCTGAATCTCTTAGGTCAGCCATCATGGGTCTTTTGTTTGGCCTTTGTTCTACAGCTCTATTTAGCTGCGATAAAGCGATCACGGGTACATTTAACTCTTTTGCAAGAGCTTTTAGAGATCTTGAGATCTCAGATATTTGATTAACCCGATTCTCTGTTGAGCCAGGTAATTGCATCAACTGAAGATAGTCAACAACGATAAGAGATAAACCATGCTCCTCTTGTCGTGAAACTCTTCTTGCTCTTGCTCTTAGCTCCATTGGTGATAACAATGAACTATCATCAATGTATAAAGGAAGTTCCCTTAATTTAGAGGAAGAGTCCATAAATCTTTTTAGCTCTTCGTTGGAAAGTGAGGCAGATCTTACATTTTGCTGATTGATTTTTGCATGACTAGCTAGAAGCCTGGTTGTAAGAGATTCGCCTGGCATTTCTAAACTAAATACCAATACTCCACCTTTAACATCCTCATTTAATAGAAAATTCTCAGCGATGTTCATTGCGAAAGAAGTTTTTCCCATGCTTGGTCTTCCAGCAACAACAATTAAGTCTCCTCTTTGAAGTCCTTGAGTTTGTTTATTTAGATCTTTAAAACCAGAAGAAAAACCAATTAGACTTGATCCACTTTGAGAGAGTTCATTAAGCCTATCAATAGACTTCTCAATTAGATTTTCTAGTGTTTGGATGTTTGTTGATGTCCGCTCAGCCTCATCATTTAATGAAAAAATCTTGGTTTCGGCTTCATCCAATAAACCTGAAGCATCTTTTCCCTGAGGGTTAACAATTAGTTCAGCTATTTCAGAATTTATCTTCATTAACTTTCTAGATATTGATTTTTGCCTAATCAATTCTGCATAGGTTTCTAAATTTGCTGCAGAAGGAGAAGAGCTTGCAAGCTCAATAAGGTAGTTCTTACCTCCAGCTCGAGTTAATAAATTTTTGCTATCGAGTCGGTCAGCAACAGTGATCGGATCTAGTGGTTTACCTGCATTAACAAGATCCCCCATCGATTCAAAGATCGATTGATGGTCTTTACCTTGAAAATCTGCATGAGAGATTACCAAACGCACGTTGTCATAACGCTCAGTCTCGAGCATCAGGCCACCTAAGACAGCTCTTTCAAGCTCTCTTACTTGGTCAATTTGAT
>MDSV01176787.1_pt1 | contig 16573 bp, 21 predicted proteins | sample 810851 | NCBI WGS metagenome assembly MDSV01 (sample SAMN05326640, study PRJNA326480) | marine metagenome | isolation source: seawater | place: Atlantic Ocean: North East | collected 2012 | reverse complement strand
GAGAAGATTTAATAAATTTGGGGCGTTAGCTCAGTTGGTAGAGCAGTGGCCTTTTAAGCCATTTGTCACAGGTTCGAATCCTGTACGCCCTAATTTAGTCCTTTTTTTTATCATCCTAATATTTTTTTTAACAAATACAACGATATCGTTTGCCGCAGAGAAGCAAGTTTCTATATTAAGTGAGAGTAATATCACTCTATCAGGGAAATTATTAACTTCAGAAAAAAACATTTCTGTTTTTTTAATAGTACATGGAACTAGGGGGCACAAAGGAATGGAGATAATTGAAACGCTTTCTTCAAGGTTATATGAAGAGGGTTATGATGTCTTATCAATAAATTTGAGCTACGGATACAGTAACCGGGAAGATGATTTTTTAACTTGTGACATTGAACACAATCATAATGAGCATGAATCAGTCAATGAAATAGTAGCCTGGTATAATTATTTAATTGCGACAGGATATGAACAAATAAATTTTATTGGTCATTCAAGAGGTGGATTAAATATCATGCAAGCTTTGTCAATAATTAATAATGAGGAAGTAAATAGTTATCTTCTAGCACCTGTTATTGACACATACAAAGGCACTAAAACATATTATGAGAAGGAATTAGGTCTTCCTTACGATGTAATTATAAATAGCGATGAGAATTATAATTTAGCTGATAGATACAAGAAAATTAACTTTCTTTTTTGCGAAAATGTTGATGTTTATTCTAAATCATTCAAATCTTATCTAGATTTTTCACATAAGAAATCAGCTTTTCCTTTTACTTTTGATATTTTTGACTTAATAAATAATAGCAAATCACCCATTACTATATTCTCTGGAACGGAGGATGAGATATTGTTAGATAGCTATAAAACTTTTCAAGATCTTAATCAATTAAATGTTAGAACAGTTATTCTTGAGGGCGGGGGACACTTTTTTCGAGACTTATATTTAGAAGATGTTATCGATATAATTCTTAGATAGATAGCTATTCTATGACAAATGGTTCGTCAGACATATCACCACTATCCATATCTAAACTTTTTTCTAATTGTGTTGAGGATTTAGGTCCTATAGTAATCTCTGAGTCAGACTTTTCAAACATGGTTCTAATTACCTTAATCGTGGCAAACCTATGTTCTTTTTCAAAGTTGACCAAAATAAATTTTGATCTGACTATACCAATTTCTGACCATCCCTCTGAAATCATATTTTTTCTGTAAAAGCTTGCGATATCATCTGCAGACTCATCATGTTGAAGATATAATATTCCAGAAAATTTATTACCTTCACCAAATATAACAGTTTTATTTGTAAGATATTTTGAGTTTTCTGGTATAGGTATTGATACTTGGAGCTTTTGATCGATAGAAATCTCTTTTTCCTCTTGCACTTGATTCTCAATCATTGCTTGCATGTTTGCGCATGATGATATGAGCATAACGCTTATAGCTACAGCTAAGAACTTAGAAGTATTAATCTTAGTCATGAAATGAGTATAGCTTATTTATATTTATTTTCTAGAGCCAGGTCCATTAACTTCTAGACCATTACTCATAAATGTGGTGAAAAATTCTAAATTATTTAATTCATCACTGCCACCTTTAAAGCTCTTTGCTCTTATACGATTAAGACATCCAGCAAATCTCTCATGAAGAGTTACAAGTCTTCCCATGCCTGATCGATAAACCGGAAAATGAGTAGGGTGTCCTATAGCAGGACTTGGAATATCAGCTCTTAGTTTAGTGCCTGTTTGGTATACGTGACAATCTGCACATGAAAAATTAAGTTGACCTTTTTTAGTAAAATACAGCCTTTTGCCAGACTCATAAGCATTTAGTGCCTCATCTGTATTAGGTATTTGCACGTTAAATTTGTTACCTCTTGATGTATACGCCATGTATGCTGATACATGAGCTAGTTCTTTACCTTTGAAATAGCTAAGCGGCTTCTCGCCATTTTTTACACGACAATCATTAAGAGCACCTTCAAGTGTAATTACTTTATTTTTATCAGTATCAAAATATGGATAATTCTGCCTTATGCCAATACCATCATTTTCAAAACATGATCCATATGTATTTCCATTTTTAAATTGTTTATTAAATAGTTCTTCACCTCTATCAACATTAAGTTCATATGGAGGAAACTCTTCCATAGCTTCCCACTGCTCTCTTGCAGACTTATCAATTGAATAGACACCATTTTTATAGTCTTCATATGGTGTATTTGGGAACCTATCTTTGAAGTAACTAACAAATTGGTCAAAATCTTTTTCAGGACTTGCTAAAACCGATAATGTAGGCAGAAGTAGCATGAGTGTAAAGATTTTTTTTAGCATTACTATTTGACCTTACCAGTTTTTGTATCTCTATTACCTTGATTGTCTACCCATGATATTTCAACCTCATCACCTTTATTTCCTTTATATTTGAATGTAAGGTATGGATTTTTTGAAACTGCCGGCCCCCAGTGAATAGTAATCACGTCATTACCATTAGCTTTACTATGAACTTCTTGTATGTAATGAGCTGGTATCATGTCACCAGTTTTTTTATTCTTACGTTGGCCAGTTTCCATAGGATGTTTTATAAGTGCTTTTACTGTCACAACACCATTAGATTCTTTTGATCTCATTTTTATAGTACTCATGTTTATCCTCCACAGCCCCCAATAGTAACTTTCACTTCCTGAGTTGATGTGTACACTTTATCACCACTCTTGACAGCTGCCATTACATTTGATGTTTTACCCATTTTTAGTCTTGTTCCGATAGATGGTTCCGCTAAGTTCGTTAGTTGATAACCACTTGATAATGGTTGTGGATTATTTTCAACAAATATCATTATTGAGTCAACATTATCCAATGATGTAGACACATTTATAGGTACGATTGCTCCATTCTCTGCAATGGAAGGAGCCTTTAATTTTACTTTGGATGACTCTTCCAGATTATTATGTCCGTAGACACTTTTGACTGAATCTGAGAGATCCTTAATATCAAATGATTTTTTTGGCCAAGCAGCATAGGCTTTCTTTGTTAAAAACAATGCTGGCAACGTTGCTAGAGTACCTGCAAACAACATGCTATTTTTCATGAAGCTTCTTCTTTTCATATTTTCCTCACAATGTATATAGATAATCCATTATCAAATTTATTTCTTTTTTGGTTAGAGCACCATGTTTACCGAATGGTGGCATGAATGAATATGGATTACTTTCTGTAGGATCCCATATTTGTTGAAACAAAACCTCTCTATCAGGAAATCTTGCTTTCATTGCAAGCAATGCTGGACCATTATTACCTGCAAGCTCGCCATCATCTATCATATGACAGGCAAGGCAGTTACCTTTTTTTCTATCAAAAGTAAGACTTTTACCTTCTGCTATATTGTCAGCATAAGATAAGGCTGGCAAAGCTAATACGATAATTATGATAAACTCTACAATATATTTCATGGCTATATTATATAGTTGAATCAATGTTATTAAAACATTTTTTAATTACAGGTTTTATTTCCAAATACCGGTTCTAACGGAGGGTTACTTGAGCATAAAATGCTATTCTTTAGCTTCTTTAGATAATCTTTTTGATGCTTTTCAAGGATATTTGAATTTTGCCCATCTTCTATTACTTTGAATGCCATGGGTATATTACCCTTAAGATTATAATAATTTATAAGTGCTAATTTAGACTTGTACAATAGGTTTGTTTTTGTATAAGCTTCGGCAAGCATTTTATATGAATCAGGATTATATGAATTATGTTTCATGAGATTATTAATTACAGATATACTCTTACTTACATCTTTAGAATCTTTGATATTCAATAGAAATAATTGATTGTTAATGGCATTATTATTAGGGTAAACATTAAGTATATTTTTTAACACCTGTTTTGATTCATTTTTTTTACCCTCTAACCACAGGATTTCTGACATTAATGATGCTAAGTAAATATTGTAATTATCTTTGATAAAACTTTTATTGAGTATTCTCTTTGCTTCTGAATAATTACCTTTCTTTACTAAGTCTAATGCAATACGATGATTTTCTATACCTACATCTGTTGCTCTATACTTCTGGTTAGTCGTTGTTTCAAGCTTACTCTCTAAAATATTTCTCACGTAAAAGAAATCATCTGTGCTATTTATGATAGGGTTAATTTGATTATTAGCTCTTTTTCTAATGGAGCTTATGCGATTTTTGTAAAGCGGGTGTGTCATAAAGTATTCATTTATATTGCTTTGTCCATTTGAGTCTCCCTGCATCAATACGAAAAAGTTTGCCATTTCATTAAGATCATAGCCGCTCTTTTGCATTAACATTACAGCAAAATTGTCAGATTCGATTTCATTTTCCCTTACAAGGTTTATATTATTTTGGATTGATAAACCTATACCGGATTGAATAGATGCTATACTTGCTTCAGTTTGTCCAGCAAGAAGACCTGCAAATATACCAATCCACATAGGAATAGAGTTGATATTACTACTAGCCATCATTTCTGCAGAATGGCGAAGTACAACATGACCTAGTTCATGAGCAACTACACCAGCTAGTTGGGCCTCATTCTGAGTTAGAACAAATAATCCTGCATTGAAACCCATGAACCCGCCAGGAACCGCAAAAGCGTTGACATTGTCAGATTTAGTTATGAAAAACAAATAATTTCTTTCAATAGATGTATTTCTGCTTAGCTTATTGCCCAAGTACGTAATATAGTCATTAACCAAAAAATCATTAATAATATAGTTATTTTTTTGAAGGTTTTTATATATATTCCTCCCTATTTTTACTTCTTCTTGCAAGGTAATTGTTTTATTCAGACTATCACCTAATCTAGGGATTGGAGTATCATCATGCGAATAAGCATGTCCTGCGTAGAATATGAGAATAATGTTTATAAAATATTTAGACATTTATTAACCTGCAATGTATGTTTTTCTATATTAAATTATGCAAATGTACTAATATAGTTTTCTATATATAATTATAACGTAAGAGGTAATAGATAATGAGCAATTTTGATAAAGAACTTGATACAAGCGGACTTAATTGTCCACTTCCAATTATAAAAGCTAAAAAAGAAATAAACACCATGGAATCTGGTCAAGTGCTCCATGTTATTTCAACAGATCCTGGTGCAGTTATGGATTTTGAATCTTTTGCAACTCAAACAGGTAATGAGATACTTTCCTCAGACGAGAAAGATAATAAATTCTTTTTTATGATAAAAAAGAGCTAAATAACTATTAATAGAGACAGGGAATGAAACTTAGCGGATCAGAAATTATAATTGAATCTCTAAAAAAAGAGGGTGTGGAATATATTTTTGGTTACCCAGGAGGTGCTGTTTTACATATATATGATGCATTATTCGCCGCTGAAAAAATAAAACATGTCTTGGTTAGACACGAACAAGGCGCAACGCATGCTGCAGATGGTTATGCACGAGCATGCAATAAACCCGGAGTAGTTTTAGTTACTTCAGGTCCGGGTATTACAAATTGTGTAACAGGTATAGCAACTGCACATATGGATTCTATTCCTATGATCGTTATCTCTGGGCAAGTATCAAGACAATATGTTGGAAGTGATGCTTTCCAAGAAGCTGATGCCACAGGTATCACAAGACCAATATGTAAACATAATTTTCTTATAAACGATAGAGAGTCAATAGCAGAAACATTTAGAAAAGCATTTATAATTGCAACAACTGGAAGACCTGGCCCAGTGATAATAGATATTCCCAAAGACTTAACGGATCCAAAAGTAAAAATTAATTTTGAATATAAGAAGAATATAAAAATTAGATCTTATAAAGTTAAAAAGTCAGAAACTGATGAAAAAATAAAAGATGCTGCAAAACTAATTTGTTCAGCAAAAAAACCTATGATATATGCAGGTGGAGGTGTAATACTTGGTAAAGCAAGTAGTGAACTAGTCAAATTAACTAAACATCTTAACTTTCCCATTACCAATACACTAATGGGTCTCGGAGCTTACCCATCATCTGATAAGCAATTTTTGGGTATGCTGGGAATGCATGGGACATATGAGGCAAACATGGCAATGCATGATTGTGATGTTCTACTAGCTGTAGGTGCTAGGTTTGATGATCGAGTAACAGGTGACACTAATCAATTTTGTCCAAAAGCAAAAATTATTCACATAGATATTGACCCATCGTCAATATCAAAGATAATTGAAGTAGATCATTCATTAATCGGTGATACCAAGCAGATTTTGAAAAAGCTGCTTGATAACACAAAATATTTCAAAAAAGATATAAACAAAGAGGCTTTAAACAAGTGGTGGAGAAAAATAAATTCATGGCAAAAAAAGAAATGTCTATCTTATAAAAAATCTAATAAAGTTATCAAACCTCAATCTGTAATCGAAACATTGCATAAGATTACAAAAGGAAAGTCATTTGTGACATCTGATGTAGGACAACATCAAATGTGGGTTGCTCAGTATTACAAATTTGATAAACCAAACAGATGGATCAATTCAGGTGGCTTAGGAACAATGGGTTTTGGCTTGCCGGCAGCCATAGGAGCTCAATTAGCATACCCTAAAGAGGAAGTTCTTTGTGTAACTGGCGAAGCTAGTATACTCATGTGTATACAAGAGCTATCTACATGTTTACAATACGGATTACCAATTAAAATTATAACATTGAATAATCGATATATGGGTATGGTTAGGCAATGGCAAGAGTTTTTTTATGAAGGAAGGTATGCAATGTCATACATGGATGCTATACCAAACTTTGCACAACTTGCAGAAAGTTTTGGACATATAGGCATGGTTATTGATAAACCTAAAAATTTAGAAAAAGATTTAACTCATGCATTGAGCCTAAAGAACAGACTTGTATTTGTGGATGTTATTACTGATGAAACAGAAAATGTTTATCCAATGATTATGAGCGGGAAAGGCCATCATGAGATGCATTTAGCACCTTCTGCAAATGAAGATATCGAATTAGCATGAGTATTGATAAACGACATATTATATCAATTCTTGTAGAAAATGAGTTTGGTTCGTTGTCAAGAATTGCAGGATTATTTTCTGCAAGAGGATATAATATCCATTGCTTGAGTGTGGCTCCAACATCAGATGATTCAATCTCACGAATGACTCTTGTAACATATTGTAATGAAGCAAAAGCATCTCAATTAATGAAACAAGTTGACAAACTGGTTGATGTTATAAATGTAAAAGACTTAACAGACGAGACTCATATTGAAAGAGAGATGCTTCTCTTAAAAGTCAAATCTACTTTGAAACAAAGAGATGAACTCAAAAGATTAACTGATATATTTAGAGCAAGGATAATTGATGTTACAGATACGACTTATACTATTGAACTTACCGGTCCATCTGAAAAAATATTAGCTTTTATTGATTCCTTGGGAAAAATTAAAATTATTGAACAGGTAAGATCAGGCGCTCTTGGTATCAGCAGAGGGTCTGAGTCATTGGAAATTAAAAAATAGGAGAAGGGTAGTGAAAGTATATTATGATCAAGATGCAAACTTAGATGTTATAAATAATCTTAATGTATCTATAATTGGTTTTGGATCACAAGGCCATGCACATGCAATGAATTTAAAAGATTCAGGGGCAAAAGTAATTGTTGGGCTTAGAGCTGGATCTTCAAGCGCAACCAAAGCAACTGAAGCAGGTCTTGAAGTAAAAAATATACCTGATGCAGTATCTGGGGCAGACGTGGTAATGATACTTGCACCTGATGAGTATCAAGCCGACTTATATAAAGAGAGTATAGAGAAAAATCTTAAGCCATCTGCTGCGATTGCATTTGCGCATGGCTTCAATATTCACTATGAACAAATAAAACCTAAGGATAATCATGATGTTTTTATGATTGCACCAAAAAGTCCTGGACATCTTGTTCGCTCTACCTATGTCAATGGAAAAGGCGTTCCAACATTAATTGCAATTCATAATAATGCATCTGGTAATGCAAAAGATATTGCGCTTGCATATGCATCAGCTATTGGTGGTGGTCGTGCCGGTATCATTGAAACTAACTTTAAAGAAGAAACAGAAACTGATTTATTTGGTGAACAAGCAGTTTTATGTGGAGGTGTAACCGCCTTAGTAAAGGCTGGCTTTGAAACCTTAGTAGATGCAGGCTATGCACCAGAAATGGCATATTTTGAATGCTTGAACGAACTAAAACTTATTGTGGATTTAATGTATGAGGGTGGAATGACAGATATGAGATACTCTATATCTAATACTGCTGAATATGGAGACTTAACAAAAGGTCCATTTTTAATTGATGATCATGTTAAAGAAAAAATGAAATTAATTTTGGCAGATGTACAAAACGGTAAGTTTGCAAATGATTTTGTAAGCGAAATTAAAGCTGGTTCGCCTGAATTCAATCGTTTGAGAAAAGAAGGTTCAGAACATTTGATTGAAAGTACAGGAAAAAAACTAAGAAGTATGATGTCATGGATGGATGGAGACAAGTTAGTGGGAGATAAGTAATTGAGAAAGAAAAAAAATAAACTTCCTGGAGTCTATCTTTTACCAAATTTAGTAACTTCGGGAGCCTTATTTTGTGGTTTCTATTCAATTATCACAGCCATAAGCGGAAATTATGTATTGGCTGCTATATATATTTTATTTGCAATGATTCTTGATGGTCTTGATGGCAGAGTAGCAAGAATGACTAATACACAGACATCATTCGGTGAATATTTCGATAGCTTATCAGACATGCTATGTTTTGGTGTCGCGCCAGCACTACTTATCTATCTTTCAAGCTTATCAATGTTTACCTATGGCTATCTTGCAAAGATTTCCTACATTGCATGTTTTATTTATATTGCTTCAACAGCCATTAGACTAGCTCGCTTTAATTCAAGAAATCAAACTACTGATAAAAAATACTTTATGGGCTTAGCTAGTCCGGCAGCAGCAGCAATTTTAATTTGTTACGTGTGGTTAATGCAAGACTTAGGAGTTGACATAAGTTCATATATTACATTAACAGTTATTTTGATTGTGTCATTATCAATTCTTATGATAAGTAATATTGCCTATATGAGTTTTAAAGATATTAACTTTAAACAGAAGATTCCCTATGTGATGCTCTTTGCAATCTCTTTAATTATTTCTTTTATCTCATTCGATCCACCAAAAGTCTTATTTATTTTCTTTTTATTCTATGGCCTCTCAGGACCAGGCTTATTCTTTATTCGAAGATTCAAAAGGAGTAAATTGAATACTGGAGCCATATCTCCAAAAGATAATCAATAAGTTGATTAAAGTTTAAAATATTTTCACTAGTTCCTGTCATCTCTTGGGTTATAATGCTCAATATACTCAAATACCATAGGATTTCATTGATATGAATGAGACTGATAACTTAATAATTTTTGATACAACCCTTCGCGATGGAGAGCAAAGCCCTGGCGCTTCAATGGATATTCAAGAAAAAATACAAATTGCAAATGCATTAAGCGATCTTAATGTTGATGTAATAGAAGCTGGATTTCCTATAGCTAGTAAAGGAGATTATACTGCGGTGAAAGAAATTGCAGATAGTATAAAAACAACTAGGATTTGTGCTTTAGCTAGAGCTTTAGACAAAGATATTCTGAGAGCAGCTGATGCTTTAAAAAATGCTAAACTTTCAAGAATTCATACATTTATTGCGACATCCCCGATACACATGGAAATGAAGCTGAAAATGACACCTGAGCAAGTTATCAAAAATGCTATTAATGCTGTTAAGATTGCAAAAGAACATGTGGAAGATGTTGAATTCTCTCCAGAGGATGCAGGCAGATCAGATTTTAATTTTTTATGTGAGATTATTGAGCAAGTAATTAATTCTGGCGCCACTACAATAAATATCCCTGATACTGTTGGTTATAATATGCCACATCAATTTGGAAAATTAATTGAAAAAATTATTTCAAACGTTCCCAATTCAAATAAAGCCATATTTTCAGTTCATTGTCATAATGATTTGGGGTTAGCAGTATCAAATTCTTTGTCATCTGTTCTACATGGTGCAAGGCAGGTAGAATGTACAATAAACGGTCTGGGTGAGAGAGCAGGAAATGCAGCTCTTGAAGAAATCGTTATGACCGTAAAAACGAGACGAGATATTTTTTCATGCGATACAAAGATAAATACAAAAAAAATTATGAATTGTTCAAGATTAGTTTCAAGTATAACCGGATTCCCAGTTCAACCTAATAAAGCAATTGTTGGTAAAAATGCTTTCGCTCATGAATCAGGTATTCATCAAGATGGCATCATTAAATCAAGGGAAACATATGAAATTATGAGAGCTGAAGATATAGGTCTTTTGAGCAATTCATTAGTTTTGGGTAAGCACTCTGGAAGGAATGCACTTAAACAGAAAGTTGAACAACTAAACATACAATATGAAACTGAGGAGTCATTTGACGATCTTTTCACAAGATTCAAGGAGTTAGCTGATAAGAAACATGAAATCTATGACGAGGATATTATTCAGTTATCCAATAAAGTTCAATTATCAGGTGATGATATTCAACTGATATCTATGTCAGTAGTTTGCGACTCTTCTAAAAAGCCCCATGCAAAAATTATATTAAATATTAAAGGTAAGGAGCTATCATCTTCTGCTGAAGGTGATGGAGCAGTAGACGCTGCCTATAATGCAATTAATAATCTCATTGATTTAGATATTGATTTAAAGTTGTATTCTGTAAATAACATCACCTCAGGCACAGATGCTCAAGGAGAGGTCACTGTTAGGGTGGTGAAAGACAAGCTAATAGTGAATGGTCACGGTGCTGATACAGACATAGTTAAAGCCTCAGTCTTAGCTTATTTGAATGCAATAAATAAGATTTATCATGATCCAAATCTTGTAACAAAAAAAATGTCAGGTATTTAATGTCCAGAAAAAAAGAGCTATTAACTCTTATGAACATAGATGTATCTTGGTTGCATGATGATATAACTAAAAATCAAGGTGAATTAAGTTATGAGGATCTAAAGCTTGATGCCTGTAACTGCCGCAAATGTATATTAGCAAAAACAAGAAACAATGTAGTCTTTGGTAAAGGGAATCTGAATTCAGAAATATTAATTATCGGTGAAGCCCCAGGAAAAGAGGAAGATTTGACCGCTGAACCTTTTATAGGGAGAGCAGGTAAACTTCTAACGGAGATCCTCTTATCAATAAATCTTACAAGGAGTGATGTGTATATTACGAATACAGTGAAATGTAGGCCACCTGATAATAGAAATCCAAGTAGTGATGAAATTAAATCTTGTGCTAGTTATTTAGATCAGCAAATAAACTTAATATCTCCCAAAGTAATCATATTACTTGGAAAAGTTGCAGCTGAAAGGATACTTAATACTTCTGAATCTATGGCTACTTTAAGAAAAAAAATACATTATTATAAAGATACTAATATACCAACACTCGTTTTTTATCATCCTGCTTATCTCTTGAGAAGCCCCGGTGAAAAGCGAAAAGTTTGGGACGACTTATTATTCATGAGAGAAAACATTAATGTCAGCTAGAAAATCAGACTTATATAATTTTATTCCTATGAATATAAATGATTTGGACAAAGTTTATAACCTTGAAATTGAATCATATGACTTTCCATGGACAAAAGAAATATTAAGAGATTGTATTTTATATCAATATGATTCTTTTGAAGTGCTCTTTAATGATAATTTAGTAGGCTATGTCATATCTAAAATTTCACGTCCAGAAACACATATTTTAAACCTTACTGTAAAAAAAAGTTTCAGAAAAAAAGGTATTGGAAAGTCACTAGTTGAACTTATAATAAGTGATGCTCGTCTCAGAAATTCTGAAAATATTATATTAGAGGTACGTAGAAATAACATAGAAGCGCAATCTTTATATGAGAAGTTAAACTTTCAAATAATTGGTTTAAGAAAAGACTATTATGAATCCGAAAATGGTCGAGAAGATGCGTATGTACTTAAGCTTGATTTATAATTCTTCTGGAGACTTTGCATTAATTGATAGAGCATGAATATCAGTTTTCATTAAATCAGATAAAGTTTTATAAATCAGCTTGTGCCTATCTATTTGGCTCATGGTATTGAAAGATTGAGAGACTATATATAATTTAAAATGTCCACCTGATTTCGCCCCTGCATGACCTATATGCAGATGTCCCTCATCCTCTATCTCAATTTTCAAAGGCTTTAAAGGAGCAAGTCCCTGCTTAATCATTGTAATTCGTTCTTGAGTCATGGATGTATTATATAAAATTTAAAAAAATTTATACAGTATCTAAATTAGATGATTATGTTAGTATATTTATATATGCATCATTCATTATATGTCTAAAGATACAGTTTTTTCAGGCGTACAACCTACAGGTGATATTCACTTGGGAAATTACCTCGGTGCCATAAAACAATTTCTATCTTTTCAAAACGACTCTGACTCTATTTTTTGTATAGTTGACCAGCATGCTATAACTGTTTTTCAAGATCCAGAAGAATTAAAACAAAATGTTTACAGTGTTTTATCAATTTTTCTATCTTGCGGATTAGATCCTAATAAGTGCATACTCTTCAATCAATCATCTGTGAGAGAACACAGTGTTCTATCCTGGTATCTAAGCTGTATTGCAAGAGTTGGATGGTTGAATAGAATGACACAGTTTAAAGATAAGGCAGGCAAGAATCGTGATAATGCGTCAGTGGGCTTGTATGCATATCCAGTTTTGATGGCAGCAGATATACTACTTTATCATGCTGACAAAGTTCCTGTTGGAGATGATCAGAAACAACATCTTGAACTGACAAGAGATATTGCACATAAATTCAATACAGATTATGGAAAAACGTTTTTCAAATTACCAGAACCAATCATAAATAAAGATGCGCCTAGAATCATGAGCCTTCGTGATGCAAATAACAAAATGAGTAAGTCAGATGTTTCTAAATATTCACGAATACTTCTAACTGATTCAAACGATGAAATTTCAAGTAAAATTAGTAAAGCAAAATCAGACTCTTTGAAGATGCCAACTTCTCGTGATCAATTAGATTCTAGACCTGAAATTAATAATCTAATCACAATTTACAGTTCAATATCTAATATTGAAAAAGATAAAGTGATAGAGTTATTTTCTAATAAAGAAATATCTATTTTTAAAAACGAATTAAAAGAAATTGTAATTAGCTTGATAGAACCAATATCAACCGAAATTAAAAATATAATGAATGACAAAATGTATTTACAAAAAATCTTAGACGATGGTTCACAAAAGGCGAGAGAAAGAGCTAATAAAACAATAACAGAGGTTAATAGTATTATGGGGTTTAGTTTTGACTGATATTACCGCTATATATAATGGTAAGACTATTTCTGATATACCGGATGATTTATTTATCCCACCAGAGCATCTACAAATTATTTTAGAAAACTTTGAAGGTCCATTAGACTTACTTTTATATCTTATTAAAAAGCAAAATATCAATATAACTGAATTACCTATATTTCCTATTACTGAACAGTATATGAGCTATATCTCAATAATGGAGGAAATGCATTTTGAGTTAGCAGCTGATTATCTGGTTATGGCTTCCACTTTAACAGAAATTAAATCAAAACTTTTATTACCTGTTGAAACAGAAATAGATGATGAAGAGGATCCCCGTGCAAATCTTATCAAGCGTTTACTTGAGTACCAAAAATATAAAAATGCATCTGAACAAATTGAAAACCTACCTAGAAACTATCGTGATTTTTATGTTGTATCTAACGCTATTGAAACAAAGAAAAAGAAAATTATTGACATTCCTGATATTAAAATCAATCAGCTAAGACTAGCTTTAGTGGATGTACTTAAACGTGCAGAAATATTATCAACGCATAATATATTATCTGAAACTTTATCAGTTCGTGAAAGAATGTCGTCTATGATGTCTAAACTAAAAGAACATGAAAATATTGAATTTATTGATCTTTTTAATCTTACTGAGGGTCGGTTAGGTGTTATAGTCACCTTCCTTGCTCTTCTTGAGCTTGTCAAAGAATCATTGATTGATGTGATACAAAATGAACCAATGTCAAGAATATATATAGGACTTAAGTCATGAAGTACTCGCTCAAAAATACAATCGAATGTTTATTACTTGTAAGTGACGACCCATTATCAATATCTCAAATTGTCAAAATATTAGAAGATGAAAACCCAACTAAAAAACAAATACATAGTGCCATTGATGAACTCAACAAGGACTATGATAAAAAAGCAATACACATCTGTAAGGTAGCTAGTGGATTCAGGTTTCAAGCTAAGGATGGATTAGAAGCATATATATCTAAGCTTAAAGACAAAGGAGCAAATAAATTTTCAAAGGCTTTTTTAGAAACAACTGCAATTATTGCTTATAAACAACCTGTAACTAGAGGTGATATAGAGGATATAAGAGGTATTGCTGTTAGCACAAACATTATAAGAACTTTGTTAGAGTTAGAGTGGATAAAAATTGTTGGACATAAAGAATCACCAGGTAAACCAGAATTATTCGGTACAACAACAAAATTTCTAGATTATTTTAATAAAAATAAATTATCTGATCTACCTGAAATATCAGATGTTGAGAGCATTTAGCTAACTACTTTTTCAATCTTGGCATCAACATTACCAAATTACATGGCTTCGTATCACTATTAAGCTGATGGCAAATTATCTCATTCCATGCTGTTTTACAGGCATCTATTGATCCAGGTAATACAAATATGAAGGTCTTATTTGCAACACCTGCAAGAGCTCTAGATTGTAAAGATGATGTTTTTATCTTTTCGAATGATTTGAGTCTAAATAATTCTCCAAATCCATCTATTATTTTATCAAGTAGTGGTGCTATTGCCTCAGGCGTTCCATCTGAACCTGTAATTCCTGTTCCTCCACTTAGGATAATGACATCAATATCACTGTTGAAAATAAAATCAGATGCCACTTTCCTTATAGCATAGACATCATCCTTAACAATTTCTTTAGTGACAACTAAATGACCCTCATTAGATATCATCTCAGAAAGTTTTTTACCAGACTTATCGGTATCATGTGTCCTCGTATCAGATACAATAATTATAGCTATATTCAGTATTTTCATTAATAATAAATATAATCAATTATTTGCTAGATGTATAGACTTCAAAAACTTCTCTCTAAAGTAGGTATCTGCTCAAGAAGATCAGCAGAGAAACTAATTGAATCAGGATTTATAAAAATCAATGGCTCAATAGCTAAAATTGGAGACAAATGGAAAAATGGAGATGTACTAAGCATTAAAGGCAAAGATATTGATGTAGAGGACTTACTTCACCAAAGTATTGAGGTTATAAAATATCATAAGCCTTTAGGAGAAATTGTTAGTAGGGCTGACCCACATAACTCAAGAACAGTTTTTAATAATCTACCTGATGTGGATGGAAAATGGATTAATATTGGAAGGTTGGACGTTCAAACGACTGGATTGATTTTATTTACTAATGATGGTGACCTTGCAAATAAGCTTATGCATCCCTCATATTTATTTAAACGTGAGTATATCGTAAAAACAGATAAGGCATTGACTAAGAAAGATATGAATCATTTACTAGGCGGGGTACCCATTAATAACGGAGATATTGGAAAATTTGAAAGTATAGATGAATTAGAAAATAATTCTTATAGCATTGTGTTAGCATCGGGTAAAAATAGAGAAATTCGTAACTCCTTAAGCTTTTTAAAAATTAAAACCTTAAAGCTTCATAGAACAAGATATTCATTCATAGAATTAGAAGACATGAAAGAGGGAGAGTATCGTTATTTGACTAATGAAGATATATCTAATTTTTCAATTTAACTTTAATTACTCCTACACCACCATCTTTATCTCGTGCCGTGCATGCAGCGTTAGCAATTGAAGATTTTTTTATGTATGCCTGGGTAGTAATTTTTATTTTTGGAACATTGTCAATACTATTAGTGCCTTTGCCACATATTATTTTTATATATTCAACATTATTTTCAAATGCATTTGAGAAAAAATTATCAAGTTTTAGAATTGCATCTTTAACGGTTTCTCCATGGAGGTCTATCTCATTATGGATGTCAGTTACACTTTTTTTTCTGAGTTTATTGAGGACATAATCTTGAACTCCGTTTCTTTTATACTCAAAAACTCCTCTATTATTATCTATGAGCAATATTTCTTCAAAATTATAATCGAAATTCTCACAATCATTTTCATTGACCTCAGTCACATCATGAATATGAAAATCCTCATCATTTGAATTTTTAAGCCACTCATCCAATTCTTTTATTGTTTTGTCTTTTTTCATATTACATTAAGAGATATTATGTACTTTAATCATAGCCATATATGGAGTAATTGTGAATATATTGTTATCTAATGATGATGGTTATAAGTCATCAGGATTGAAATTTCTTAAAAACGTACTAGAAGAATATGGTAATGTTACTACAGTTGCGCCTCACCGCGACATAAGTGCGTCCAGCAGCTGTTTAAGTGTTC
>MDSV01042148.1_pt1 | contig 16574 bp, 8 predicted proteins | sample 810851 | NCBI WGS metagenome assembly MDSV01 (sample SAMN05326640, study PRJNA326480) | marine metagenome | isolation source: seawater | place: Atlantic Ocean: North East | collected 2012 | reverse complement strand
CTTGATATTGGCCTGCCAGATCAGAATGGCCTTGAATTTCTCGAGTCTCTGCCCGCAACACAAAGGCCCCCGACCATAGTTATCACTGCTCACGGCGAAATCGAGAACACCATTACGGCGCGGAAGCTTGGCGTCATTGACTTCCTCCCGAAGCCACTCGATTTCACGGAGTTTCAGGGAGTGCTTCGCCGAGTGGCAAAGCCAGTCCTCAGCCAACAAGACACGCCAGATCCAGCCCCCGAGGCAGTAGCGTTTGTTGGAGCCGCCCCAAGCATGCGCCCGGTATTCCAGCAGATCGCACATTGTTGTGCTTCCGATGATCCCGTGCTCGTACGAGGAGGCACTGGGACCGGCAAATCTCACGCTGCCCGACTTATTCAGGGCAACAGTATGCGAAGTGGCCCAGCGGAGACACTGGTTATAGGGCCATCTACCTCTAGCAAGCCCTTGAATTCTGCGCTTAAGAAAGCGCAAGGAGGAGTCCTTATCCTCGAAGAGATCGCCTCTCTGAATCCAGAAGCCCAGTCGGAACTCGTCCGCCAAATTGAGTCCGGATCTCCTCCTGACTTCCCCCGCCTGATCGCTACCACACGCGAAGATCTTCGAAGCCTTGCACAGGACGGCACATTTCGCAGTGACCTTTTCTATCGCCTTCAGGTCCTCGAGCTACGTTTGCCTTCTCTGCGCAATCGCATGGAAGATTTACCTGCTCTTGTTTCTTACTTCATCGGCCAACTGATACCTGACCGCAATCTATCCATCACAGAACCCGCTCTCGCCCAGCTCATGTCGCACGACTGGCCTGGGAATCTCAGGGAACTACACAACTCAATAGCATTCGCTCTTACCGTCAATTCAGGCGCCGGATCTATTGAGAGCAGCGATCTTCCCGATTACCTCAGGGGAGAGACCTCCGGCAGCGATGCCAACGCCCCTGCCCTTCTCGTTCAGGCCCTTGACAGTTGGCTTGATGCCCGACTAAACGAAGATGAAGGACCTATTTATCGTGACCTTGCTGAAAGTTTGGAAGCGACCCTCATAAGACGTCTTCTGGAGCGATATGATGGCAAACTAGCCCGTATGGCTTCCGCCCTGCAGGCGAACCGCACGACGCTTCGAAGGCGTCTGCAAAACCCCTGATTGGCCATTAAGTGGTCAGACTCTGATCAAAAACTATCCCCGGGACATATATCCGGCCCCGATGGAGAGATGAGCTTGCCCCACCATGCCGGGCAATCATCCTCCCGCCCGCATGCACTCTTACTCCCAAGGCCCAGGTAGGAATATTACTCTTCCTCCGACCAAGACCACCGGCCACATCGTCCCCCTGGCGCTGACCACCCTTTTCCTCTTTGAGCTTCCGCTCTATTCGGCGGAAACGCTTCTTCTCCCCGACACTGTTGTCACCGCAAGCCGTATCGGCGAAGACTCCCTCGAATCCATGAGCTCCCTCGGGGTCGTAACAGCGGAACAATTTCGCGAGCAGGGATTCCGTACAGTGCCGGAAGCCCTTGCCAATACTCCCGGGGTCATGGTCCAAAAAACCACTCACGGTCACGGCAGTCCCTTCATAAGGGGCTTCACAGGGCGACAGAACCTTCTCCTCGTCGATGGAGTCCGGATCAACAATAGCACCTACCGCAGCGGTCCCATCCAATACTGGAACACCGTGGATGGATTTTCCATGGACCGTCTCGAGCTCGTCCGCAGTCAGGGTTCCGTTCAATACGGCAGTGACGCCCTCGGAGGAACGATGAACATCCTGACTGCCGACACGGGCTATCTTGCTGCGGATCCAGGCTGGTTTCAGCAGGGCAGTGCGCAATATCGCTTTGATACAAACAGCAGCAGTCATGTTGGACGCCTTCAGACCCGGTTTGGAGATGGCAAAAACTGGGGTGCTTCGCTCGGGTTGACGGGAAAGAATTTCGGAGATATCCGGGACAGCGGGGTAGGCCGCATGAAAAACACCGGATATCCTGAGCAGAATCTCGACCTCAAGGTAGAGACTCTCCTCAACCCTTCCACCCGCCTTAGCTTTGCCCATCAATACCTCAATCAAGACGATGTCTGGCGCTGGCACAGCACCATCTACAACGACACTCCATGGAACAATACCAGCACCGGGTCCTACGCAGCCCGCATCTACGATCAGGAGCGCAGCCTGACCTACTTCAAGGTCGCGGGGGACCTGATCGACAGCCCTGTCCAAAATTACAACGCGACTCTCTCCTTCCAGCGCTCACAGGACAGCGCGTTCCAGGACCGTAGCGCCACGGATGTTCGGACTCAGGTCATCGACGTCGACACCATCGGCCTCGATATCCAACTCGAAAGCGACCTCCTCGGTGGGGATCTGGTCTATGGTATCGACTACTACCGCGATAGTATCGACTCCGCCGGCACCCGTACTGGCCGTGACCCCAGAAGCCGAAGGCCAGTCGCTGATGACTCGACCTACCACCTCCTTGGGGCCTTCGCCCAGTTACGCAAACCGCTAAGCCAAAGACTTGAGGCTACCTTCGGAGCAAGGGTTACCCACGCCGAAGCAGAGCTTGGTAAGGTCTGGGACCCCGATAACTCTACGGATATCTCGGCAAGTGCAGATTGGAGCAATGTCGTCTTCAATGCACGTGCCCTCTACCGGCTCGACGACAGCTGGAACCTCTACGGCGGTGCAAGTCAGGGGTTCCGGGCTCCTAATGCCCATGACCTCAGCGGCAACATCACTTCCCGGAGTGGCCAGGAACAGCTGGGAACCCTCGACCTAGAGCCAGAAAAATCATGGACCTTCGAACTTGGGTCCCGCTTCACGAGTGGTGACGTCAGTTTCGGGGCTGCGAGCTTCTATACTCTGGTTGATGATCTTATCATCAGTGTTCCCACCGCTCCAGGCGGAGATACCGTCGAAGCGACCAACGCTCAGGAAGCTGAAATCGTTGGGGTCGAACTTGAGGCCGCTGTGCGTTTCCTCGATAACCTGACCCTCTCGGGTCACCTTACCTGGCAGGAAGGAGACACCACCAGCCCCTCCTTTCTCGGAGGCCCAAGCGAGGAGGCTCCAGTCAGCCGGCTGTCGCCTCTGGTGGCGAGCCTTGCCCTCCGCTATGACTCTCCGGACCAACGGTGGTGGGTGGAAGGCCGAATCACGGCTGCCGACAAACAGGACGAACTCAGTGCCCGCGATCAGAGGGACACCCAGCGGATTCCCCCTGGGGGTACTCCGAGTTACCTCGTAGCATCAATCCGGACTGGGCTGCAGGTCTCAGAGAATCTTGAGCTGACCGCGGCTCTTGAAAACATCACGGACGAGGATTACCGGATTCACGGGTCGGGGGTAAACCAGCCAGGAATCAACGCTATTATCGGGGCGAAAGTCAGCTGGTAACCTATCGTATTCCCACAGAGTTCACCCCGTCAGCAGCTCCATGTTCTCCTCGCTGCTGCCGAAGCCTGCCGCATCCACCCCATGGCGGTGGAGCAGCTCAAGGTAGAGGTTGCAGAGCGGAGTGGCTCCCTTGAGAACTGTGTGCCCTTGGTGTCGATATCCACCCCCTGCCACAATAGTGGGAAGGTTATCGCAGGTATGATTGGAGGCATCACCAAAGTTACTTCCAATCACCACGGTAGTGTGATCGAGCAACGTTCCCCCATTTTCCTGGACCCCGTCGAGTTCCGAAAGGAATTTGTTGAGATGCTTTACGATGTCGATCTCTATCCTGCTCAATTTAGCAAGCACGCCGGCTTTACCCCCGTGGTGAGATAAGGTGTGCCAGCCACCGGTTGCTCCAGGCACGCTGATCGCGCCATAAATCCAATCAAGCGAAACAGTGATCACTCGCGTTGAATCTGTCTGAAAAGCGAGCTTCGCCAGCTCAAAGAGATTGCTTACTTTAGTCGAGAACACGAACTCCTGGTCGTCGCTCAGGCTGTCCGGCACCTTCGGCTTCTGCGCCTTGAGCCAGAATTCCTCGTGCGCCAGCTGCGCCTCAAGTTCCGCTATCACCGTGCGATAGGAATCAATCTTCCCCTGGTCCCCGCCGCTCTTCTTGAGCTGGGCCATGTCGCGATACAGACTCTTGACGATCTGTTGATCATTCCCGATCTGCCGCTGCTTTGCCGAAAGATCCTCCTCTCCGAAGAGCTTGTCGAAGATCGCCCGCTCATCGTGCATCGGCGGAATCGCCACCCCACGATCGTTCCAGGAACATCCCCAGCCGCGATCGTAAATACTGAACGAGAGAAATGGAAAACGCGTGTCTCCTCCCATCTCTCGCGCCAATACCTGGTCGAGTGAAATACTGTTCACAAAGTTTGTCGCCTCAGGGCTCGGCATCCCGGTAAGAAACGACTTCTCCGAGTCGTGATTGCTCGTGTCCATCCCCGGGTGGAACAGATTCTGAAAGACCGTCATCTTTTCCTTCACCGCCAACTCCTTCAAATACCGCGAGCTCGCCAGATCACCCCGTTTAGCGGGGAAAAAGTTCGGTTCGTAGAACCCGAGCGAGTTGCAGATGAAAATCATCCGCTTGGGCGGGGCCTTCGCTTCAGAGGAGGTGGCAGACCGCGCGTTCAGCGACTGCAGCGCCAATGGCAGCGCCGCTCCAAACTTCAGGAAGGTTCTCCGGTCGTAGGGGCTCATTACTTCGATTCTCTCAGGGAATACTCCAGCACTTCGGTTACCAGGGTCTTCAAGTGGATGTTCTCCGGCTTCCGCCCGACAAACTCCCACAAGTGAAGACGCTGAACAAGGTCCGGTTCATGGCCGTTGGCATACTCAAAAAACTTCTTGGCAAAATTATATGCGATCTTGCGCTCGTCCGCGAGGAGGACCTTCTTCAATCCAAAGATGTTGCGGAACTCGTCGCCATTGATCTCGCCCGAGGCGTCCACGGAGCCTCCCATCTTGAAATAGCCCTTGGGACGGTACTGAAACGTCCCACGGTGAGCTTGCTTGATCTTGTAGGTCTCGCGCCACTCCCCCACCGCATCGAAATTCTCCAAGGCAAATCCATACGGATCGATGCTCTTGTGACAGGCGTAGCACGCCTTGCTCTTCTTGTGTTGCTCGATCTGCTCCTTGAGCGTTTCGGCGTGATCGTGCTGCGGCTCGAGGGCTGGGACACTCTCAGGCGGCGGTGACAACGGCGTCCCCACAATGTTCTTGGAGATCCACGCTCCTCGCAAAATCGGCGAAGTATCAAAACCGTCGGTAGTTACCTGCAGCACACTTGCCATCGTCATGAGCCCGCCGCGGGGACTTTCGGCCGGCAAGCTCACCTTGCGCATCTCCTGCCCGACCACACCCGGGATTCCATAGTGCCGTGCCAAGCGCTGGTTGAGGAAAGTGAAATCCGAATCAATCAGATGCCCCGCGGACATATTCTCCTGAATGAGGTGCTGAAGATATCTCCGCGTCTCAATCGGCAGGTAATGATTCATGAGATCATCAAAGAGAGGATAGAGTTTCAGCGAGGGAGTCACCTTGTTCAAGCCGCGCAGGTTCAACCACTGGTCGCTGAAGGAACGAATCATTCGCTCACTGCGTTCATCTGCCAGCATCCGGGCAATCTCTCCCCGCAAGACTTCACCCCTGAGCCCATTGGACGCCGCGAGCGTCACAAGCTCTTCATCCGGAACCGAGAGCCACAAACTCCGCGCGAGCTCCGCCGCCACCGCATATGAAGAGTTGGAATACTCCCCCGGCGCCAGCAGGAATCGTGGTGAGCAGAGCACCGCCTTCATCCCAAGCTTCGCAGCCTTCACAAAATCGCTTTCCTTGAGACCAGTCAACGCCGCATCGAAGTAGGGAGCAAGGTCCTCATCGCTGAGCTTCGAGGAAAAGGCCCGCTCCGCAAATCGGCGGATCACCCGCTTCAAGTCTTCCTCCGACCGGGAGACAACGGCGACACGAGAGATCGCAACCGGCTCCGCGATTTCTGTGATCACATCCAGCTTCCCCACCGAGGCGATCGACTTGTTGTCCAACTGCACCGAATCAGTCACGAGGAACTTGATGAAGCGGCTCGTCGTCACAGACGGAAAGATGATCGGCTGTTCGTTCGCGAGGCGCACATCGAGCCCCCCGCTCATGACCTTCTCTCCCCATGACTTTCCGTTATCCGAGAAGTAGATCTCGTAGGACTTCACGAGGCCGTTACCATTGCCTCCCGTCCAGGTTGCAAAGGACAGCCCCTCGATCTCTGCGCCGCTCGGGTTCTCAAAAACCACAAAGTGCGGCGGTTTCGCCACTTTTGGCGAGAAGCGCGTGTGCCAGAAGGTCAGGTTCGACCCGTCCTGCATCTTCTCCTTCTCCATTCCCTCCTGAAAACTGCTCACCATGACCTTACCACCAATCCGCTGCAAATTCGTCTGAAACCCTGTATGCTCAAGAGTCTCCCTTGACCCCGACCGCAGGGGCATTTCATCAAACACCATCTTGTAGGAGGTCGGCGGCCAGGAATCCAACAACGGACCACGCGCCTTCATCTGCTTGATGTAGATTCCTTCCTGCGGATTTCTGCTGCGAAAGTTATGCCGTGAATAGCAATGCACGGAAACGTTTTCCCCCGGCCTAAGAAACGCCCTAATAGTCTGTGATCTCACTTCGCGGTCACCCACCGAGATCACCCCAACCAACCGCTGTGGCTGCGGCCGGTCATCGGCGTAGTAGTACTTCCCGGCATGCACCTGCAGACTGAGTTCGTTGGTAATCTTCGCCACCTTGGCGGCATCAAAGGTCAATTCATACCAACCCGCCACCGGCGGATCAAAGTTGTCGATGAAAAACGAGTAGCTGTTTCCGTTGTTCGCCCGCGTCCACGAGAAGAGCGTCCCCTCTTTATACGGTCTGTGATAGATCCGGTAAGTCTCGTGACTGTCCCGGATCTTGCTCGTCACCCATTGCTGCTCGGCCGGAAAACCATTCTCGGGAAAGGCGGCCTCGAGCATTTCGTCCGCGACTGAAAAGTAGGAAGTCAACATTTCACGGCTTAACTTGATCTTCCGGTTCGAGTCGAAGTCATTGGTGCCGCGGTCTTCCGGAATCTCGCTCGCAAGATCCAGGCTCGTGCCCAAGAGGTCGTTCAAGGAATGCACGAACTCATGTCGGCTGATCCGGCGAAACGATCTTGGCGAGGCTTCCTCCTGTCTTTTCCCCAGCCAGTTCAAAACGGCCTGCTTCTCTTCCGCACTCGGCTGCTCCTTATCGGCCGGGGGCATCTTGCCGGCAAGGAGGTTCTCGAAGACGAGCGTGCCGTCGAAATGCTCCTTCGCGAGGGCATCCTCGAGACTGAGTTCCCCCTTCTTCGTCGCAGAGTCGTGGCAGTCGAAGCAGTAGTGCTCCAAGATCTCGATCGCGTGTTCCTCCCTTTCCTCGTCGGCAATCACCACTCCATGCAGGAACACGGCTGCAAACAGAATCGTGATCCGCTCCAGGCTTGGGTGTTGCATTCCTGCTCTCATGATTCAGTGATCGGCTGCCGTGATTCCCTCGGGCGTTTTCTTCATGCGTTGCACGATCTCCGGATAACGGGCATGGAGATTGCCCGCTTCCCCAAGACCTTCATTGGTGAAACCGAAGGGTCGGCCAGGCGCAAGAACCGATGTGAAAAGAGGGATTCGTTTCACACGCTATCCCAGTTTCCCGTTTATTCCCGCGATCTGCTTTCCTGCAGCCGGAACCTCGCCCGGCCTGAATGATCAGAGCGTCCAACCCTTCCGGTAGGGACGATGAAGGAGGGCGCTGGCCCCGGCGTGATCAGGGATCTCCCCGGTCAGAGTGTCATAGTGGAAGGGCTCACCCACGATCCCAGCGATATTAGTCAACTGGATCAGCTCGGTGAGCGGCCCCCCGATCGCAAAACTGGAGAAGGTCTCCCCCTTACCCTTACAGGCCTCAATCCATTCCCGGTGATGACCAACACCTCGCGCTAATGTTTTCGGTGGCTCCTTGATCGAACCCTTGTCTTTGGACAGGATCTCCGAACTCGTATTCCATGGGTTTGATGAGTAAATGCTTCCCTTGGTCCCGATGAGCAAGGATCCAAAGGACCCCGGCTGCTTTCCGTGAAGCAAGTCCGCGGAAGGCCGCATCTTCTCGCCGCTGGAAACGGTCAACTTCACCGCCGGAAGGTCACCACGGGCGGGAATGTGGAAATGCACCCGAGTTGAAGCCGGGTAGCCTTCCGCATGAACCCCGGTAGCCTCACCCTCGATCCGGATTCGGTTGGCCTTGCTGGAACCACCGGGCTCCCAGAGCTCTCCAAGGTTGAGGCAACGAAAGAGAAAGTTCCCGGTATGACAGCCCATATCTCCCAGACTACCACTCCCAAAATGTCGCCAGCCTCTCCAGATGAAGGGAAGATAGCTGGGGTGATAAGGCCGTTCGGAGGCTGGTCCAAGCCAAAGATCCCAGTCGAGGTTCTTGGGAACCGCGGGGGTATCCTTGGGGCGGGTCATGGTGGCGCTTCCATCACTTACCCAGAGATACGCGTTCTCGACAGGTCCCACCGTTCCGGCAGCGCCCCATTCGGTAGCCCGGCGCACACCCTCGGAAGCCGACCCCTGATTACCCATCTGAGTCACCACCTTGTGCTTGGCAGCCGTCAGGCGCATCATGCGGGCCTCGTGCACGGTGCGAGTCAGCGGCTTCTCACAGTAGACATGCTTCCCCTGCTTCATGGCACCAACCGCGGCGACGGCATGAGTATGATCCGGGGTGCAGACCACAACCGCATCGATCTCCTTATCCATCTCTGAAAGCATCAGCCGGAAATCCGTGTAACGCTTGGTCCCGGAATACTGCTTCAACATCTGGGCCGCGCGTTTCTCATCAACATCACAAACAGCCACGACGTTCTCCCCGGAAACCCCGCGGGTATTACTGACTCCTTGTCCCCCGACCCCGATACAGGCCACGTTCAGTTTTTCGTTCGCCTTGTATCCGAAGGCAACCTGGCTGCTGCAGATCAGGAGACCCGCTCCCGTCGACCCCTTGAGAAAACCCCGCCTGTTCAAAGATGTTTGCTTACCCATAACCCCTTGTTCCCCAATCCCGGCCGGATCGCAAGAAAACTCCCGTCCCATGGAGCAACCCAATCACACGATCGCAGGACTACCCCCTTTCGGTCCCTAAGACTCAGGAACTCCGGGACAGGTTCTCTGGAGGCGGCGGTCGGATTCGAACCGACGAATAACGGTTTTGCAAACCGTCGCCTTAGGCCACTTGGCTACGCCGCCATCTCAAAGCGTCCCGGGTGGTAATCCCGTTCTCCCCCGCTGTCAATAATTGGTCTTCCTCCGCCGAGTTGATGCTTTCCCTGGGCCGGGAACTCCTCAGAATTAACGAATGTCATGTGTCTTCAGAGGTCCGATATTCCTTGGCCTTATCTGCACATTGGTGAGCTCAGGCGCACTCCGTGGCGAACAAAAGGTGTCCTTTGAACTGCGGGACGGAGACCGGGTCGCGTTTCTTGGCAACTCCTTCTTTGAACGGGCCCGGCACCATGGATACCTCGAGACCTCCCTCGCTCTTTGCTGGCCGGAGAGAAAAATCACCTTCCGAAATCTTGGGTGGGATGGTGACACCGTTTTCGGGCACTCCCGAACCGGAGGTCGACGTCGATCCGTTTTCGGCGATCCAGAGGAAGGGTTCGGTAAAATGATCGCCCACCTCCAGCAACTTGATCCCACCGTCATTTTTGTCGCCTACGGCTGGAACGAGTCCTTCGACGGGGCTCAGGGCCTCACGCGGTTCCACGCGGGTCTCACCCGGCTGCTCCGAGAAGCCGGAACACCAACCCGGCGTTTCGTCCTGATCACCCCTGTCCCCCTGGAAAAGGGGTTCGGTACTGAACTTCCCTCGAGACGGACGACCAGTCCTCCGGCCACAAGCTATCTCAACGACCGCAACTCCATCCTGAAATCCTATCGCGATATTATCGCATCGGTCGCTCAGGAAGGAGGTCACCACTTGGTAGATCTCTTTGAGGCTCTCCATAAATTCGAGGACTCCTACACGACCAACGGGATGCACCCCAGCGCAAGAGGTTATCAGAGCATCACCACCATCATGGCTCGGGATCTTCGACTTCCAGATCCCGTAATCGCCCTCGACTCCAAAGAGGCTACCGCCCTGCGTAGGACCATTCGGAAGAAGAACACCCTGTATTTCCATCGCTGGCGACCTCGGAACGATGCTTTCGTCTACGGCGAACGCAAGAGCGAGCAAGTGATCGCCCAGGGCGAACCTGAACAATTCGAACCCTTTGTGAGGAAGCTGGAAAATCACATCCGCGAACAATTAGAGGCTCTGCGATGAACCCGCTACGCGACTTCATTCCGTGGGCCCTCGTGGGGCTCAGCCTTCCGGTGAGTGCCCAGCGCGACCTGAGGGACATTCCCCCACCTGACCCGGGCATCGAGAAAGCCTCTTTCAAGGTGGCAGATGGGTTCGAGGTTAACCTCTGGGCCGCCGATCCTCTCCTCGCTAAGCCCTCCCAGATCGCCTTCGACAGGAGGGGAAGGCTCTGGGTGGCCAGTAGTGAAACCTATCCGCAATTGAATGTGAACCAGGAGCCCAGTGACCGGATCCTCATCCTCGAGGACTCGGACAAGGATGGGCAGGCGGACAAATCCTCGGTTTACTACGATCAACTCGTCATTCCGGGGGGAGTCCTTCCGGACGGGGATGGAGGTGCCTATGTCGCCCATGGAGAAGAGCTCCTCCATCTCCATGACCGTAACGGAGACGGCAAGGCGGATCAACGCGAGGTGCTCCTCTCCGGGTTTGGATCCGAGGATACTCACCACACCCTCCACCGGCTGCGTTGGGGACCCGGCGGACTCCTTTACATGCTGCAGGGCTACTACATCGGCAGTCATGTGGAGACCCTCTATGGACCGCGCCGCCTCAACGGTGGGGGGCTCTGGTCCTACGATATAAAGACCCGCCGGCTGGAGATCTACAGCCGTGGCCTCATCAACCCCTGGGGTATGATCTTTGACCGGTGGGGACAGTCCTTCCAGACCGATGGAGCCGGAGGGCAGGGTATCAACTATACCTTTCCCGACTCGGTCTTCCGCGCCTCTCCCAACGAACCCCGTAGTCTTAACGGATTGAATCCGGGGCGTCCAAAGTCCTGCGGTCTCGAGGTCATCAGCGGCAACCACTTTCCGCCTGCATGGAGGGGGAACCTGCTCACTAGCGATTTCCGCGCCAATAATATCGACCGCTATGTCATCAGCTCTGACCAAAGTGGTTATAAATCGGTCCTCCACCCTGATCTCCTTTCCTCTTCCCACCTGTCGTTCCGCCCCATTGACATCGTGATGGGTCCCGATGGTGCCGCCTATGTGGCAGATTGGTACAGTCCCATCATCCAGCATGGCGAGGTGGACTTCCGCGACAAACGACGCGACCGCGTTCACGGAAGAATCTGGCGGATCACGGCCAAGGGTCGGCCCCTCGTCAGCTCAATCGACTACGCATCCAAATCCATCCCCCAGCTGATGGATTTACTCAAGCATGATGCCGACTGGGCGAGACTGAATGCCCGCCAAGAGCTGAAGAAGCGCGACGAGGCCGAGGTAACCGCCTCTCTGGAAGCATGGCTCCACTCCCTCGATCGCTCGGATCCTGCACATGAGCATCATCGCCTCGAAGCACTCTGGACTTACCAGACCATTACCACACGCCGCTCACCCTCTCTTATCCATGAAGTGCTCCAATCGCCAGACCGCCGGGTCCGTGCTGCGGCTATCCGAGTCCTTTATCACTGGGGGGGAGCTCCTCAAACGCTGGCTCAAGCAATCACAGATTCCGATCCCCAAGTCCGAAGGGAGGCTGTCACTGCCCTTGGACAATTCGCCTCTCCGGAGGCTCTCGTGGTAGCGCTTGGAGTCCTGAATCAACCTATGGACAGTTACCTCGATTTTGCCCTTTGGCGCACCTGTCGCCTGCTTGAACCCTATTGGCTACCCGCATTCCAGACGGGGGATCTGAAGCCGGGGGACAACGCCGAACATCTCGAATATGCGCTGAAGGCGATTGAGAAACCGGAAGCCCTTGCCCCCCTGATGAAGATGATTCTCTCAGACCAGGCTGATGAAGCAATCGTCCGCCTCGTTGGGAAAATCGGAAGCCCTACACAGCTTGATACGATTCTTCAGCTCGCACACCGCGAATATCACTCTCTGACCCGGGCTGCCGCACTCGCTCTCGCTGAAGCTGTGGAGGACCGGGGGATCTCCCCAATCAACAAGAGCCTGCGCATTCCAACCTGTCGGCGCCTGATAAGGGCCCAAGAGAATGATATCGCCGCTGCAGCCTGCCGCCTCGCCGCAGCCTGGAACCTCAAGGAACTCCACCCGGAGATTCGGTCCAAGCTTACAACCGCAACTCCCTCGCTTGCCCAGGATGCGGCACGGGCGCTTGCCCGGCTGGGGAGCCCCGAGGCCCTGCATTCTCTAGCCGCTCGGGGGCCAGCACAGCATATCCGGGTAGCGGCTACAGCAGCCCTCATCACCTTAGACCCCACTGCCGCATCACCACACATCGTGGAGCTCTTCCGTAAGAGCCTGCCGCAACCCGAAGTCGAAACCCTGATGAGTGAGATTCTCCTTTATCCCGGAGGCAGTGACCAACTCGCAAAATCCCTCTCCGGAAAAAAGATTGCAAAGGATACCGCGATCCATGCCACGAGACTACTGGAGGTCTCCGGACGAGAGCATGCCAAACTCAGTTCCGAACTGGTAAAGGCAGCTGATCTGAACCCTCTCCTCCCCGCCTTGAATTCGAGTAATCAAGCGGCCCTTCTGGCGCAGATTGCAGGAGGCAACGCAGTCCGCGGACAGGCCATCTATGAACAAGCCTCGCTTGCATGCACGGTCTGCCACCGGATTGATGGTGAGGGTGGGGTCGTTGGACCAGATCTCTCCAGTATCGGGGCAAGTGCCCCACCTGACTACCTTCTGGACTCCCTTGTCAACCCGAGTGCGAAAATCAAGGAGGGCTACCGAATGTCCATAGTCACGCTTAAGAACCAAAACGTTATTTCTGGAGCGATCAGCGAGGAAACACGCAACGCCGTCGTCATTCGCAGTGCCTTCGGGAAAGAAACTCGTATACCTAAGAGGGAGATCGCCTCCCGTCAAACCAGCCCGGTATCCATGATGCCTGGTGGGCTGGTAGCCGGCCTGCGGGAGGATGAACTCGTGGACCTTCTGGCCTATCTCTCCTCCCTCGGCAGGACAACGAACAAATAGGGTCCGGTGCCAGATCCCGGGTGTCCCCGCAGTCAGATTCCGCTTCGCAACTAGGCACGCAGCAGCTCCTTAACGGGCTGGCCCGAGGAAAGGATAGGATGCGGCTGTCCGCTACGATCCTCGAACCGCATGTCAGGATCGATTCCCAGATGTTGAAGCATTGTTGCCCAGATATCGTTGGGGGAAAGAATTCGGTCCACCGGGTGCTCCCCCTTCTCGTTGGTGGAGCCAATGACCTGACCCGTGCGCATTCCTCCACCCGTCACCAGCATCGACATGGCCTGGGGCCAGTGCTCTCGTCCAGGCTGGCTGACCTTGGTCTGCGTTCCAGTCGCCGTGTTCAACCGCGGGGCACGTCCGAACTCTCCCGTGACGACCAGGAGAACCCGCTTGTCCAGTCCCCTGCCATGGAGATCTTCAATCAAGGCGGTGATGGCCTTGTCATATACCGGAAGCCGCCACTCGGCTTCACGAAAGAGGTGGCAATTTACCGCATGCGAATCCCAGTTGTAAGTGCCGTATTTAGGCATCTTGATACCGGAGACGTAAGGGTTCTCCATCACAACGGTCACAAACCGCGCCCCCGCCTCCACCAGCCGGCGGGCGAGGAGGGCCCGCTGTCCCCACGAGTGACGGCCGAAACGCTCTCGCACCGCATTACGCTCCTGCCCCAAATCAAACGCTTGCCGGAAGCGCTCGGAAAAGATCATGTCCACCGCCTGGCGATAATGCTCATCAAGCGCATGAAGCGAACCATCCGCATCAATATCACGACGCAATGTATCCAGGCCCTTGAGAAGAGTCATGCGGTCCTCCAGTCGCTCCGTCATCCCATTGGGGATGGCGAGACTATCAATTTTAAAATCATCCTCGTTGGGATCGCCACTCACGATAAAGGGCGTGTTCTGGCTCCCCATCCACGCCGCTCCGAGCGAAAAAGTGTCGATATTATGCCGCCCCCGCTTGATGAGCGCCACGTTAGTGGGAAGTCCATTTGTGGCCCTGCCTTGCTTCCGCTTCTGAAGCGCCGCTTCGATGAAGGAGGTGATGGCCGGCGCGTCGTTTATAAATCCAGTCGGCTCTCTGGGTGCACGGGCTGTCATGAAGCGCTTATGACCTCCCCCATGATCGTTGAAGGTGTGGCAAACCGAACGAATGATGTTGTACTTGTCCGCACACCTTGCATGAAGCGGCATCAGCTCGCATACCTGCAGGTCCGGATTGTTGGTTCGGATAGGCCGAAACTCCCCCCGATACTCGGCGGGCGCATCAGGTTTCATATCGTACATCTCCATGTGGGGCGGACCTCCGGGGAGCCACACAAATATAACGGCAGGGTCGTCCTCAGAGAGGAGGCGCTTGCTCCCGGTCGCGCGTGCCAGAGCACCTAACCCGAGGCCGCAGAGTGAGGCCCCTCCCAGTTCGAGGAACGAACGGCGGGTAGGCACGGAGCAGGGCACATGCTTCTCGACTTGCGGCATTGCGAGCCATCATGACAAAACCCTGCCTCCCTGCACGTATAAAGCGAGGACCTCATCGGAGGACTCCTTCCAACGCCCTCGAGGGGCGATATGGAAGTCCCATCGTTCCGATATCCCAGAAGGTCTTCATTGCACCGTTCGCAAGGATTTTTACTCGCTCAGAATCTCGTCGGGACTAGATTCAGCATTCAATCCATGAAGAAGAACTCTCTTAATCGCCGGAGCTTTCTCTCCACCGGAGCGGCTGCAGTCAGCAGCTGGGCGGCCGCCCCGCAGATTCTGAAGGCACAGGGAGCAGTCTCTGCCAACGACAAGCTGAACATAGGAGTGGTCGGGGCTTCCGGGCAGGGGGGGTTCAGCATTGGTCAACTCGGGGACATCGCGAACATTGCCGCCCTCTGCGACGTTGATAAAAACCGCCTCGCTCCTGTCGCGAGCAAGTTCCCAAAGGCTGAGACTTATACCGATTTCCGCAGACTGGTTGAGCAGAAGGACCTCGACGCAGTAGTCGTGGCGACTCCCGATCACACCCATGCTGTTGCCAGTGTCGCTGCTATGCGCGCCGAGAAACATGTCTACTGCGAGAAACCCCTCTGCCGCACGATTTCGGAAGTTCGCCATGTTACTGAACTCGCACAGGAAACAAACCGCGTCACCCAGATGGGTACTCAGATCCATGCAGGGTCAAACTACCGCCGGGTTGTGGAGCTGGTTCGCTCCGGCGCGATCGGCGAAATCAATGAGGTCCACGTCTGGGTTGGCTCCAGCACCGGTGGGCGAACACGTTACCAGCAGTTTCCGGCAAGCGTACCAGGGAACCTCGATTGGGATCTCTGGCTCGGTCCCATTCCTGAGCAGCCCTACCACCCCGGCTGGACACACTTTCACTGGCGGCACTGGTGGCACTTTGGCGGAGGCACCCTTGCCGATATCGGGTGTCACTACATGGACCTTCCTTTCTGGGCGCTTGACTTAAGCCATGCCACCTCCGCCGAGGCCGAGGGCCCACCTGTCGACAAAGACTCCGCACCCATCTGGTTGAAGGTCCGCTACCAGTTTCCCGATCGGGTAGTATCCGGACGGCATTGGAAGGCCCTCCCCCTGACCTGGTATCATGGCCGCTATCCGAATCATATTCTGACTCCGGAGCAACATAAGCGGTGGGGCTCTGGCATTTTGTTTGTTGGCTCCAAGGGGCAGCTCATCTCCAACTACGGAGCCCACGAGCTGCTTCCGGAGGATAAGTTTAAAGACTTCTCTCGACCGGAGCCCTACATTCAGGACTCCAAAGGCCATCATCGGGAGTGGATCAATGCGATCCGGACAGGCGGATCAACCACCTGCCGATTCGACTACTCGGGGCCACTGAGCGAGACCGTCCTCCTTGGCAATGTGGCCTTCCGTGCAGGCCAGAAGATCGAATGGGATTATCGGGCTATGAGAGCCACGAACTGCCCTGATGCCGAACAGTTTATTCAGCACCAGTACCGGGGTGACTGGAATCGCTGGTTTCAGGGGTAGAGAGGATGACAGCCCACCGCTGAAACAAATGACCGGCGGATCCTTGTGCCTGCCATCATATCGTCGTGTTCCTTCATGGTTTCCTTCTGAAGTTGACTCGGGTGCCTTCCCTGCATGGAGTTGTCGGGATGACTTATTGCGGATGGATAGCCTTCCTCGGGACCGGGCTCGCCCTCGCCTCCTCGGTAGTGGCGCGTGGAGATGACGAGTTACGAAAACTTGCGGCAGAAGCCTATCAGGCCGGACATATCGAAACCGGACATCTCCACCTGAATCAGATCATCGCTCAAAACCCCAGCAATATGG
>MDSV01204686.1_pt1 | contig 16576 bp, 14 predicted proteins | sample 810851 | NCBI WGS metagenome assembly MDSV01 (sample SAMN05326640, study PRJNA326480) | marine metagenome | isolation source: seawater | place: Atlantic Ocean: North East | collected 2012 | reverse complement strand
TCCATTTTACATTTACAATTAATATTATTTTTCTTTAATAAATTTTCAATATCATCCATATTTATTCTAATTCCAAAAATCTTTATAATTCTTTTTTTTCTTCCAACAATATATAGAAAACCATCCTCATCTTTAAAAGCAAGATCACCTGTAAGAAGTTTTTTTTTATTCGTGTCTTTTTTAAAAAGATCTTTGATACTTTTTGCATATCCTAGACACACATTTTCACCTTCTAAATAAATTTCACCTATAACATTATTTTTTTTAATTTTATTTCCTCTTTTATCAATTATTATGATCTTTGAACCTCTTAGTGGTTTGCCTACACTGCTCTTTTTTTTTTTAAAATGTTTCCATTGCAATATTGAAATTCTCGGGCTTGCTTCTGTTTGCCCATACATTTTAAAAAATTTAATTTTTTTTTTCCCACATACGTTTTCTAAATAATTTTCAGTATCTATATTCAATTTTCCTCCTGCTTGAGAGATATACTTTATTGACGACAAATTTTGATTTTCAAATTTCAATTTTTTTAAATATTCAAAAAGATCTGGTACTCCACCAAATGAACTAACTTCTTTTTTTTTTAAAATGTTCCAAAAAAATTTTTCAAATATTGTATGATTATTTAAAATTATTTTGGCTCCACAAAGCAAATGTGTATTTAAAATTGAAAGTCCATACGAATATCCCATTGGCATTGTGGTAATCGTTGTATGATTTTTTTTGATTTTAAGCTCGTTGATGATATTTTTTGAATTTAGTAATAAGTTTTTTTTAGATAATCTCACAAATTTAGGATTTTGAGTGGTTCCTGATGTTGGGAGTAATAAATAGTTAATAAATTCAATTTTATTTTGTAAGTTAAATTTTGACTCATAAAAATTATATGATTTAAATTTTTCTTTTATAAGAAATTTCTTAAAACTAATTTCTTGTGGGGCAAAAATATATTTCGGCTTATATGCTTCGATTATCTTATTCATGAATTCAACCTTAAATGATTTATCTACTAATAAAGTTACAATTTTATTAGAATTCATAAATGTCAAATATCCAACAATTGACTCTAAATTATTTCCACAAATTAAAAGACAAATGTTCTTCTCTGCAATATTGATTTTTAATTTGTTGGAATAATTTATCAAATCTTTATAAGAGCATTGCCCATATAGTTTATCATCTATAGCTATTTTATTGCCAAACTTATGAATATTTTTAAACATCTGAAACTTAAACCAGCCAGGGAGATTTTTTTTTCTTTTTTTTAAATATTTCTTCTAAAAATTTTTTCTCTCTTAATGTGTCCATACACTGCCAAAAGCCGTGATGTTTAAAGCCACATAACTGTTTCATTTTAGATAATTTTTCTAAAGGTTCTCTTTCCAACATTATTTGATCGTTTTTGATTAATTTAAATATTTTACTGTTTAAAACGAAAAACCCTCCATTAATCCAACTTGAGGAGATTTGTGGTTTTTCTTTGAACTGTTTAATAAGATTACTTTGAATTTTTACTTCACCAAATCGCACTGGTGGACGTACCACAGTCATTGTAGCTATTTTTTTATTTTTCTTGTGAAAATTTACTAGTTTTTTAATATTTTGACCAGATAAGCCGTCACCGTAAGTCAACATAAAGTTTTCATTATCTTTGAAATATTTTTTCAATCTTAAAAGTCTTCCTCCAGTAAGAGTTTTAGCTCCAGTATTTATTAAGTGAAATTTTGATTTTGACTTTAATTTAGAAAAATATTTCTTAATTACATACCCCTTGTAACCTAGAGCCAGGAAAAATTCATTAAAACCATATTTTTCATAAGATTTTATTATATGCATTAAGATAGGCATATTTCCAATTTTTACCATTGGTTTTGGCTTTAATCTTGTCTCCTCGGATAACCTTGAGCCCAGGCCTCCGCATAAAATAACAATTTTCATTAATTTTAAGTGTTTAAAAATTTTTGAATAGTTTGATGAATATACTTTAAATTTTTTTTGGTTAAACCTTGATGGCATCCAATAAGCAGTCCATTTTTCATTACATAATCTGAGTCTTTAAATTCAATTATCTTATTTCTTTTCGATATTAAATTTGAAAATCCAGGATGTCTAAGAATATTTCCTGAAAAAATGGGGCGAGTTTGAATGTTATTTTTTTCTAAAAAAATTTGAAGTTTTTTTCTATTGATAGATTTATCTCTTAAAATAATCGGATATGCTAAAAAATTAGTATTAATTTTGTTGAAAACTTTTGGGACAATAAAATATTTACTATGTTTTTTAAAAAATGATTTATGTTCGTTAAAATTATTATTTCTTATTTTCACATATGTTTTAAATTTTTTCAACTGCTCTAAACCAAACGCTGCACCAATTTCAGAGGGTTCAAAATTATATCCTGCCTCTGAAAATATGAATTTTTTATCGTATGAGACACCTTTCAATTTCACGCCTAATCGGTTTTTGATATTCTCTGAGTCACTTAATAAAGATGACATTCTTCCCCAGCTTCTTAAAACTTTAGCTTTCTCAAAATATTTTTTTTCATTAGTTAAGAAGCAACCACCGTTTCCAGCGCAGCTTATAATGTGGGAACCATAAAAACTTGTTATTGAAATATCACTATAAAAACCAGTTGTTCTTGATCCAATTTTTGCCCCTAACGTATCAGCCGAATCTTCAATAATCTTAAGTTTGTGCTTTTTTGCAATTTTTTTTATTTTTGGCCAATTTGGAATATTTCCAATTAAATTTGGAATTAATAAACATTTTGTTTTTGAGGTAATTTTTTTTTCTATTTTGTCCTCATCAATTTGAAGTGTCTCTTTCTTACAATCAACAAATATTGGTACTAGATTGCTTAGAACAATTGATGAAACCGCGGTTCCAAAATTCAAGCATGGAGTTATCACTTCGCTCGAATTTGGAAAGTTCATTACTTTAAAGGCTAAAGTCAAAGCTGAGGAACCAGAATTTACCATTAAACCGTATTTTTTTGAAAAATGACTAGCAATTTTTTTTTCAAAGGTTTGAACTGATTTACCCATTTGGGTAGAATTTTTTAAAACTTTATTTACTGCAAAAATTTCTTTTTGATTGTAAACATTTTTTCCGTATGTAATTTTATTTTTCATCATTTTTAAATATATGACTTAATTTTCCATAATTTTTTTTTGTTAGCTATATAATTGTGATCATTATAATCTTTAATCTTATTAAAAACTAATTTACCTTTTGACTCATATTTTTTCCAAATTTCTCTTGCAAACTGTTTTACTGATTTTTTCTTTCCAGTAGCGAGATCCCAATTTTGTGGAAAATTCTTGCTTCTAAATCGAAAATTTAATGCATCTAATAATGATAATATAACATTTTCAATATAACAAAAGTCTCTAATTTGGTCACCTTTTGTCATATAAAAATTTTTATTTTTTTTTGCGGCATTTATTAATGACGGCCACAATCTATCTCTATTTTCATTTTTACCGTAAACATGAAATAGCTTTAAAACTCTACACTTAACCTTATTCTTTTTTGCGATCTCTAAACTCTTTTTATTAAATATATATTTACTTAAAGCGTAATTATAAAAAGGCATTTTTTTTCCCTTTTTTATTTTTTTTTGTGAATCGGAAAAATTCTTTATTCTTTTTTCAAAACAGGATCCAATCAATATCCATTTTGAACATTTAGACTTAACGCAGTTTTCCAAAAGTTTTGTAGATGCTTGAACATTGAATGAATAACACTTTTTATAAGAAGCATACTTATTATATACACCTTCGGAAGCTAAATGCACTAGAACATCGCAGTGCTTCAATTGTGGCCAATTTTTATCAATACGACCATGAAGCCAAATTAGATTTTTTTTCTTTTTATTTTTCTTTCGTCTACTAGTGGCGTAAATCTTGTGATTGTGTTCCAAGGCATGTTTTATAAAATTTGTTCCAAGATATCCTGTGCCTCCTGTTAAGAATATTTTCATAAGTTTATTTAATGAAAATCTTTCTAAAAATATATCTCATAGGGGAAAAGTAAAAATTTGGAAAAATCAAATTTTTGATTATATGAGGAAATATTTTTATATATTTTAATCCTCCTTTTTTACCTTTCAATATAACTTTAAAAAGTAGTGGAATAAAATTTCTTAAAGAGTAATTTTTACAATAATAATATTTCTTGAATGAAAGACCAGATTTAAAATAAAAATCTAATGTCTCAGGAATTCTGACTAATTCTATGAAAGAATATAAATCAACCCACTCTCTCTCACCGCTAAGATTTACCGACAAAGGTTGTGATTTTATGTAACATTTTGAATCAAAAAAATTATTTGCAAAAATAGCAATATGGGGACAAGTATTTTCAAATGTTGAGTAAGTTCTTTTATCATTTAAATCTTTTTGATTAATATAAGATAAATTCTTATTCCATTTGTTCCTTTTAAAAATTGAAAGATACAAGCCAAGTAAAAAATCGAAAGAAATTTCTGGATCAATTAATTGTTCGAAAGTAACAATCTTATCTTTGTTTACTGACGAAAATTTTTTCATATTATTCGGTAAGTTTTTTGTTTTAAATGGCTGTGTATGTTTAAATACTTCGCTCGATTTTAAGTTAAATGAGTTAATAAAAAAGAAATCTAAATTACTATTTTTCTCCAATAACATCTCTAATTCAGATAGTGTATTTGATAAAATTAAATCATCATTTCCCAAAATCCAGACGAATTTACCTGAAGCCATTGAAACACTTTCAATAATATTTCTACCAAGTCCAAAATTTTCACTATTTTTTTTAAATTTTATATTTAGATTTTTACTATATTCCAAAATAATATCTTCAATATTTTCCTCGGAGCAATTATCTGATATGCATACCTCAAATTTGATATTAGAATTTTTTTTAGAAATTAAAATTGAGTTAAGACAATTGATCAAGTTTTTTTTTCTATTATAAGTAGGTATACAAATTGAAAGTTGCATTAAGAAATAAAGATTTAAATTCTTATGTTGGCTTTAGATAGAAGAATTATTACTTCACCGCTATCATCTTCAAGGTCTTTATAATCCTTAAAAGTTTTGCAAAAATTTGCATTAATGAAATGGTTAAAGAAAAATTTTCTTTTAAAATAGTACGTATGAGGTGGTTCTATTTTTAAGTTGTCATTTTTATAACAATTTGGGACCTCAAAAAAGAATATTGTATGTTCGTGCGAAATTTTTTTAAAATTATTCAAAACTTTTTTAATATCACCAACATGTTCAAGCGCATGGCTTGCATAAATTAAATCGAACTTGAAATCCAGACTTTCGATTTCTTTAACATTGTTCCACCTATTATCAAAATAATCATTAATTCCACCAGGTTCAAAATTATAAATATCATGATTTGCGGTGTGTAAAAAAAAAGATAGTCCTCCATGGCCAGCTCCAAAATTTAAAATTTTTTTCCTACTTAAATTAAACTCAGGAAATTTTTTTTTAAGCAGCTTAAAGTGCTCTATATCCCTTAATCTAATGGGGTACTCTTTATCAGTTCTGCTCGGCCAATATGTATCTTTATAATATTTTTCTAGATATTCCTCAGAAGGCATTGGTGATAAAAAATGATAACCAGATTTATCATATTCAAGCTTTAAATTTCTAAAATTTTTATTATATTTTTTAGTTAAATAAATAGAACGAACTCTTCCTTCAAATTCTTTAGGTATGAGCTTTAACTTAAATAAAATTATAGCAACAAAATCCCTAAAAGAATTTTGATTATTTGCTAAAAGTTTAATTATTTTTTTCATCTAAATTTTGCATATTTGGTGATCTTCAACTTTGTAAATTGCATCACAATAATCTAAAATTTCCTTTTTGTGAGAACTTATAATAATAGTTTTCTTGCCTTTCATAGAGTTAATAGAATTAATTATTTCTTTCTCAGTTTCTCCATCGAGAGAGCTGGTAGCTTCATCTAACACCAAAAGATCACTTTCTAAATACAGCGCTCTTGCTATACCAAGTCTTTGTCTTTGTCCGCCTGATAATCTTACTCCAAATTCACCAACAAACGTTTCTAATTTTTTTGATAAATTTTCTACAAAAATTGAAGATTGAGACTTTTTTAATGCTTCATTTATTTTTTGATCGTCAATTAAAGAGTTATCAATGCCAAGGGCAATATTTTTTCTTATTGTATCATCCAAAAGATATATAAATTGAGGTATGTAACCGATATTATTCTGCCAAAGTCTTTTATTTTTATGATGTAAAACATCTTCACCATCAACAATAATTGACCCACTATCTGGACTTAAAATTCCAATTATTATGTCTATTAAAGTGGTTTTACCTGAGCCGCTTTTACCTACAATTCCTATTGTGCTATAAGCTTCAATTTTTAAGCTAACATTTTTAAGTATTTTATTGTTAGTTCCAGGATATTTATAAGAAATATCTTTTAAATCTATATTTGTTTGTAATTTTATTTTTTTATTTTTTGTTATTTTTTCCTCAATACTAGGGGAATTCATTTTCAAGTCTTTATGGATCATTTCAACAGATGATAGTCCATATCTCATATTTACAAATGAATTTAAAATTCTATTCACTGATGGCAACATTTTAAACGCAGCAGCAGCGAAAAGTCCGACAATTACTATAAGACTGCTGAAAGAGTAGTCTAAAATCAAAAGATAAAAAATTAATCCCGTTAAAGAGAACACCGCGAGAAATTCTAGGTAAAATCTTGGAATTGTTTGAAGTATTAACATCTTAGTTGCAATATTTGCAATTTTTTTTACATAATTATTAAAATATTTTAAAAATTCTGACTCGTTTCCTGAAAGTTTAATAGCTTTAATCCCATCGACTCCCTGCTGTAGTGTTTTTATGCTCGAAGTAACATTTTGAAACCTTTGATCTCCATACTTTTTAACTTTATTCTTAGTGAACTTCATAAAAATAATAGAAATAGTTCCAAAAATAGCCAAGGACATTATGAAGCCAATAGGCTCAACAATAATAAGAATAGAAGAGATACCAAGTATAACTAATAACTCGCTTGCAAAGGTTATAAGTGATTGAAAAAAGACATTTACCATTAATTCTGATTCATTAACAATGTTCTGAATTAATTTTGATGAATTTCTTCTTAAATGAAAGGTATAGTCTTGATACATATATTTTTTAAAAAGTTTATATTTAATTTCTGCTACTAAAAAATTTATAAATCTTGATTGGTACCACGATAAAAAATTTAAGAAGATAGTTTTTATAAAATAAATAATTAAAAGTCCTGTTACAAATATTGTAATAATTTCTTTTTTATCTAATGATTGATTTATATTTAATATTTCAAAAATAAAATTAAAATCTGTAAATTTTCCTCCTCCTTCATTACTTAAAGTAGTAAGAATAGGTAATAATAAACCAATAGATACCATCTCAAAAAAGACTCCTAATAAAATTAATATAAATAACAAAAGAGATTGCGTTTTATTCTTTCTTGTCAAAATACTTATAAATTTTTTGAGAGTTTCCATAAAATCGTTATTTATTTTTAAAATGTCTGGCAAAAGAAACGTACCAAGGAACTTTTTTTGAAAGACTATGTTTTAAATAATTTTTAAAGTAATCTTTATAAATTTTTTTGTTAAAGAAAAATAATTCTTTTTTGTTTAATAGAATTTTCTTTTCATAGTTATCGATATTAAGTTGTTTTTGATCCATAAATTCTATGCGCTGAGAGTTATCGTGTACATACTTATATTTTTCGATTAAATTTGAAGTTAAATAAATAATTGGTTTTTTAAATATAACCGCGTAACTCTGAGCTGTGCTACCATAATGTAAAACGATTTTACAATTTTTTACTAATTCAACAATTTTATTTGTAACAATTTTAAATTTTTTAAATTCTTTTGGATATTTTTTTAAATCTGCTTTAGGATATAAGGCTACGACAACTTTAAGTTTAGTGGTTTTTTCAAAATATTTTAAAAAATTTGTTAATGAATTAAAATAATCTTTTGGATTTAATACTTTAGCAATGGTTGAACTATGTTCTGGGTGAAAGGGTAAGTAAGTATCAACAAATACTGCGTAATCACCTTTTATTAAATTTTTTAATTTTTTTTTTTTTGCTAAGTAATAACTATAATCTAGACTTGAACAATAAATCTTTGTTTGCGCTTTTTCATAGCCGTTATAATTAGAGTAAGAATTTCCACCAATTAATGCTATATCGACTTTTTTGTACCTAAATATTCTTAAATAACCTCCTACGGCAAAGGATATCCTATTAATAAAAGTTAGTGGTTTAAAAATTAATAGTTTTATTCTTCTTAAAAATACCTCTAAATGCTTACTTTCTTTATAAAATCTTCTAGTAGGCAAACTTGATATGCCATCTGCCCCAATGACTTTAATACCATATTTTTTCTGTAAATTAGCAATTCTAATGGAGTTATAAGAAAATCCGGTCTCCCAGCACATAGCATATTTATTTTTAGAAAAAAAATTTTCTAATTCGCTAAAACTTTTTATAATTTTAAATTTAAAAGTTCTCTTAAATTTATAATGATCTGAATTCACTAAAGGGCTAATTTCGACTATTAGAAGATCAAAATTTTTTTTTAAATAATTAATTCCAAAAGTATGAAACTCTCTTTTTGAAAGAGGTCCATGGAGAAGTATTAACAATTTTTTTTTTAATTTCAATTTACTTAATGAAGATCAAACATTTTAAAAGAGTAGTTATTATAATTATATTAGTTTTGATACCCTCACCGAACCTTGAACTATCTTTTCTGCTTATATTTTTAATTGGTACTTGATTTATTCTAGATGATATTTTTCTTCCCTTAATGAGTAATTCAGTATTTATAGAGTCAAATTTGAAATGGCTAAAATTCTTTTTTAAAAAAGAATAAGAAAAACCTTTGAGACCGCATAGTGGATCATTCAAATTCCAAATAATTTTAGAAAAAAATAAGAAAAATTTTTCTCCAAATCTTTCTACTTTCGATCTGACTCCGCAAATAATTTCATAATTAGAGTTAAGTTTATCATTAAAGATTTTAACATACTTTGCTGGTAACTGTCCATCAGCATCAATTGTAATAACTTTTTTATATTTTTTCTTTAAAAAAAATTTAAATCCTGTATTTAGCGCTTCGTTATATCCAAGATTAGTATTATGCTTAATTACAGTTGCACCATTTTTGTTTGCTACAAATTTAGTATCATCCCTGCTTCCGTCATCAATTACTAAAATATGTCCATATTTTTTTAATTTCTTGATGATATTTTCAATAGTTTTTTGCTCGTTTAATGCAGGTATTAATATTAGTAAATCTTTTTTTTTACTTAACATCTTTTTTTCTAATTATGTCATGAAGTTTTAAGTCTACTTTTAGTTTTTTATTTATAATAAAACTTTTATCACTTGGTCTTAAAGCGTGAATAGGGCAAGGTCTAAGATATGTAATCATTGATTCTTTTAAAATGTCTCCTTTTTTTAAATTTTTTGAAGCTCTTATGCTGCGACGTTGTACGACTTTTGAATTCATTTCATTTTTTTCTACTTTTTTAATTCCATCTCCTAAGGCCATCTCTAGTTCTCTTGTGGCGTTTACCATTTCTTTCCATGTTTTAGGGTTCATTGCAAAATAATGATCTGGACCTATCCTTGAATTATTATCAGTAAAATGTTTTTCTATCACTCTTGCACCGAGTGTTACTGCGCCTAGAACCGACGCATGTCCAAATGTATGATCACTTAAACCTAAAATGATTTTAGGAAAAATTTTTTTAAACTGTTTCAAAACATTTAAATTTACATATTTTAAATTTTTTTCATCTCCAGTATAATTTGTATTACATTGCATAAGAATTAACGATTTGTTAGATTTTAGATAACTTTTTACTGCCAACTTAACTTCATCTAAAGAGGATGCACCAGTAGCAATTATTCCAACTTTATTTTTTTTTGAAATTTTATTAATTATATCTAACCAAGTAATATCTCCAGATCCTATTTTAATTGCATTAACGTAAGGGTTTATTTCATCAACTATTTGAAGAGAATATGGGCTTGTCATAAACTCAACATCTAGTTTTTTACAATAGGATTTTAACGTTTTGGTCCACTTGGGGTTAATAGAAGCAGATTTATATACTGAAAAAACTGATTTTTTCCACTTACTTTGATGTGATTTGACGTTTTTTAGTTTTTTAAAACCATAGTCACTTACTATCGTTTTTGCAGAAAAATGTTGGAACTTTACCGCATCAGCGCCTGCAAATTTCGCTAAACGTATTAATTTCTTAGCTCTAGCTAAATTACCGTCATGATTAGCGCCTACATCAGCTATAAAATAAGTTGGGTCTTTCATGCTTATAAATTTTTTTCCAATTTTAAATTTATTCATTTGAAGTCTTTTATTAATTTTTTTATTTCTGTTTCAATTGATGGAAGTTTAATTTTAAAGTATTTTTGAAATTTACTCACTTTCATGCTCATATCAAGAGGTCTCTTTGCCATAGAGTTATTTGGTAAGTAATTTACTCTTTTCAAAAGGTCTTTGTCTAAACTAAGACCTAAAGCAAACTTTTCAGCAAATTTAGCTTTGGAAATTTTATTTTTAGAGCCTAAATTAAAGACTCCGTATTTTTTAATCTTTAAACTCTGAGTTAGAAGTTTGACTAAAGTTGATGAATGTAAAGGTGAAAAATAAATATTTTGAAAAGTTTTAATTATATTTTTTCTCTTTAAATTGAAAAAAATCCACTCAGATAGGCTTTTTTTCTTTTCTGTAGCACTTACATAATTGACTCTAAAAATTGTTGACGCCACTTTTCTAGCAATTTTTTCTCCCTCTAATTTACTTTTTCCATAATAATTAATAGGGTAAGCATTATTTTCTGAATGATTTCCCTTTCCGCTATAAACTTGGTCAGTAGAAATATGTATTAAGTGAGTTTTTTTTGTAATTTTTTTTAATATATTAATCAAATTTCTTACAAATAAAACATTAGATTTTTTTGCTAAAAATTTTTTTTTCTCACATAAATCTACATTTGTCATAGCAACTAGGTTAATTATAAAATCTGGTTGAGAAAGTAATACGATTTTTTTTAATATTTTTAGATTATTAACTTTTTTTAATTTATGCTTATATTTTTTATCTGTAAATATAGTATAATTTTTTCTTTTTAAATAATTTACTAAAATTAAACCTAACGAACCAGTTGAACCTAAGATTAGCACCCTACTCATTATTTTCTAATTTAATCTTCTGAAGGTGCTTTCGGAAATTGGTGTTTCGAGTAGATCGTCTATATTTCTTCCTTGTTCACATTCTCCGATAGTCTTAAAAATTTTACTTAAAGTATTAAAATACTTGCTTAAAATTTGATCAGTATGCTTTATTGAAAGATAAACTGAATTACTTGCTAATATATTATGCTTTAACATTTCTTGGGTAATATATGTTTTATATTTTAGTGAGTTTTTGCTTTTAATAGAAAATGTGGCTAAAGAGTCTAATCCAAATGTTTCAATTTTAATATTATTTTTTTTAGCTTCCAAAACCCATTTTTTTTTAACTTTTTTACCTTGAGATGTAATAAATTTCCAAGATTTATTTCTTTCCATTACATCTAAAGTTTTTAAAGCAGCCGAAGGTCCTATTCGCTCAGTCCAAAAAGTGCTACTTATAAAACTAGTTTGAGCCATGTCCATTATTTCTTTTCTTCCGATAATTGCATTAATAGCGTAACCATTGCCTAAAGCTTTGCCAAATATAGCCATGTCTGGAGTTACATTGTATTTCAAATGTACCCCACCGAAGTTTTCTCTAAAACCAGACGTACATTCATCAAAAATTAATACAATTCCTTTTGACTCAGTTATTTTTCTTATCTCTTTTAAAAAATCATTTTTTGGTTTTATGTTCCGCATGACTTCCATTTTTACTACACCAATATTGTTTTTTTTTACAAGATTTTTAAATTGTTCAATATTGTTATACTCAAAAGTAAAAGTGGAATTTCTTAAAGACTTTGGTACACCACTAATTTCTAAATTTGGTAGCAAATGTTTATTTAAAGAGTTTTTATTATTTATATTTGCCGCTAGGTACCAATCGTGCCATCCATGATAACCGCATACAGCCACATTTTCTTTTTTACTAGCTGCTCTTGCAATCCTTATTGCTACTGCATTAGCTTCACCACCAGATCTTGTTAACTTAACCATTTCAGACCATGAATGCATTTTAACCAACTTTTCAGATAAATAAATTTCTTCAGGACAATTAAGAGTAGACATATTTCCTCTTTGTATAACCTTTTTAACTGCCTCATCTACTTCTGGATGAGCATAACCTAAAATGTTTGTTCCAACTCCCATTAAGGAGATATCCAAATACTCCTTATTATCTATACCCCGAATTTTACAACCTTTTGCTTTGTTGAAATAAGTTGGCCATTTGTTGGGTAAAAAAAGTTGAGGCCTTTTTGATAACAACATATTACCACCAGGAATAATCTTTTTTGCTCTTAGCCAAAACTTTTGTCCTAAAGACATATCACTTTTTAAAGAACCTTCGTCTCTGATTAAATGCGAATTTTTTAAAAATATTTCTGGTTTATTTATTTTTAATTTTAAAACTTGTTTCCAACTAAAATTAAAATTTTTAAAGTTTTTTAAAATTTCTTTAATGACTAATAAATCTATTTTCTCATCAACCGTCCACCTTTCTGTGGATAGATCTTCTGAATATAATAGGTTAAATTTTTTATATTTTTCACTTTTTTGTATGTATGTGACAACGTGTTCCCTATCAAATGAACTTTTAGCATTTTGCCAAGTTTCTTCTAAAGTTTTATAATTTATAATTGAAACATCTAATCCGTTTGGAAATGACGGCGGGCAAACATTAGATGCATAATCAAAATTATTTTTTCTCATTTTGTTTAAAAGTTTATCTATTATTCTTGCATCTATTAAAGGACAATCTGCAGTTATCCTAATAATTTTTTCTGGTTTATATATTTTTGCAGCTTTATAAAATCTATCTAAAACATTTTTTTCGTTTCCTTCAAAACAATCTATACCTATTTCCTTAAGATGTTTTTTCAATTTCAATTGATATTTATTCTTTGGTATTGCGACCACTATCTTATCAATTTTTTTACTTTTCTTTAATCTTGTTAACAATATTTGTAATAAAGTTTTATTATTTATTTTTTTTAAGACCTTGTTAGGAAATCTCTTTGAAGTTAGCCGTGCTTGAATAATTGCTAATATTTTTATACTTTTCAATTCCATCTTCTTAGGTCAATTAGTTTATACAAATTTGATTTTTTTCGTAATATTAACTTAGGTAAGTTGGTTTTTTTTTTATTGAAAGAATTTATTATTAATTCTAATTGTTTTTTGTTATTTATGCCAATTACAATTTTATCTATCTCTTTGATTTGTCTGATATAATTTAAACAGACATCAAGTTTTGACATTTGTAAATTATTTACGTAATTCTCATAATCTTCAAAGATTGTTTTAAATTTTTTAAATTCCTTTGGAAAATTTTTGTAATTTTTTAACAATAATCCTTGGAGAAATACAGATCTTGCATGTATTTCGATATTTTTTTTTTTAAGTTTTTTAAGCAGGCTATTGTCTATTAATCTATTATCTAGAATATTCACAGGGCATTGAATGATATCAAAATTAAACTTTTTAATTAATAGATTTATATCTTCAGATGAGTACGTTGAGAAACCTATCTTTTTAATTATCTTTTTTGACTTTAATTTCATTAATAATTGAAAAAGTTTATAATTTTTTTGACTTGAAATTTCTCTAGTATTTTTAAGATGGACCAAAACACCATAGAATTCATTAATCTTTAAAAATTTTTTTGCTTTCAATAAATAATTTTTTTTTGCTTGCTTAAAGTTTACTTTAGTAACAATATTCCAGTTTTCAATCTTTACATCTTTTAAGATTTTATCGTTATTATAGCTACAAGCAGAATCTAAAAAATTAATTTTTTTTAACCTAGAGTAATTGAGGATTTTTTTTATTTCTTTAAGACTGATTTTATTTTTAGAGGGAAATACGCCATATTTATTTACAAAATTGGCAGTACCAATTACAATTTTTTTACTTAACATGGTTTATTAATTAGATTTTTTTTTAAGAATTCTTGTTAATTTAGTTCCAATTATCTTTTTAATCGAAGTTTTTAATGAAATAACAATCACTTTGTAAAAATTGGTAGCTTTTAAATATTTCTTTATTGAAAAATTATCTATTTCACTCTCCCCGTATTTATTTCTAGTAAATACTGTTTGCTGTCTTATGGCTAGCTCTGAAAATTTTTTAATCTTAAAATAAAGTAAACAATAGATGAAATGTTTGAAAAAATTATTTGAAGATTTTCCGAATTTTCTAAATATTAAATCTAAATATTTTTTTCTGTTTTTTGAATTATGTTTTTTTTCTTTTTTACTATAATTTACTTTTCTTCCAGTGCTATCTGCGCTTGGATGATTTGAGTTTCCTAAATGGCACATTAGTATTGTAGTATCCTTATCACATGAATTTGGGTTTCTTCCATGCCAACAATCTGGAAACCAAAAAAATGTGTCACCAATTTTTCCAGTTATTGATGTAGTTTTGTAGCTTGGATTATCAAAATTTGTAAAGGGCGGCGGAGGTAACTTATGGCTTTTTTTATAAAAAAAAGTTTCACCGTTATTGAGGTTGATATTATCTAGTAAAATAGAGAAACTTAAGCCACCTTGGTAGTCAATATGTGGATTCAATTTACTATCTATTTTTGGAGTCTTTCTAATATAAAAAGATGCTACTGTGTAGTTGTCTCCTAATACTCTTTTAGCCAAGTTTGTAACATATTTATTTTCTAATATTTTAGAAAATATAGGTTTTTTCTCTATTACATCCCATATCATATAGCTTCCAGGTCTTACAAAATCTGCTTTGGATTTCTTGTTTAGGTTATCGTCTTGGCCATAAGGATATTCTTTGAAAAGATTATCTTTTTCAAAAACTAACTCTTTTAGTAGATCGTTGTCAAAAAAATTACTAAAGTCTGCTAAACCATCTTCGTAAAGTGATTTAATTTTTTCTTCCTTTATCATATTTTAATTCTTATAGTTTTTGACATTAAAATTATCTTTATAAAACTTTCCAACACCAATGCTGTCTTCTTTCTGTGTAGGATCATTATTTCTAACAGCTAATAAATATTTTTGATAATCGTTTAAAGTATTTTTTACTTTTTTACTTAAGTATTTTTTGTAATTTATTAATTGCGGTAACTTTCTATTTTTAATATTAATCATAATCATTTTACGATCTTTACCGCTAATATTCTTTGAACCTCCATGCCATAGATTTAAGTTTGCAACTACTATTGTACCAGCTTTTACACTAATCATCTTTTCGTTTTTATGTTTCTTCATTACATTTATATATTTTTCTGGCCAACCTAATTTTTTATGAGATTTAGGAATTATTCTTAATGCTCCATTCTGTTTATTGGCATTATCTAAAAATACAAAGCATACAACACCAGCAAATTTTTCATTTTTTCTCTTCCTTGGTTTCCAGTCCATATGTATTCTTTGTTTACCTGAATTTTTAAGAGGGTTTCTTAAATTTAATCCTGCAATCTTTATATCTGATTTTGTTACCTCATGTGCTGCATTTAATATTTCCGGAATAGTAATCAAACCTGTAAAGACACTATGTTTATTAATTAAATTACCTAATCTATTAGTTCCTTTTTCAAAATGTTTTCCTTTTTTGTAATAGCTTTCTTTTCCTTCCCAACCGCCTTTTACTCCCTCTTTGATAATTAGTTTTTTTGTAACTTTTTGCATAAGTTTTACATTCTTCTTCATATAAGGTAGTGATTTTAATATAATGTATCCCTCGTTTATAAGATGTTTTTTTTGTTTAGATGATAAATTATTTTGTAAAATTCGATTTTTCATAGATTAATATTTTAAATGATCATTTGATTTTTTTTAAAATTACATCAGGTTGATAATGCCTTTTAAGTTTTATTAGTTTAAAAGAATTTTTATTTTTTTCATAAAATTCTTTTAATGCCTTACCCTCTCCTGATTTCTTGTTATTTAAACCTTCATCAAAAGCAATATATCCATTTTTAGAAAGTCTGCTACCAAGTAAATTTAATATATTTTTAACTGGTTCATATATATTACAATCGATATAAATAAAACTTAATTTTTTAAATTTTTTTTCATAAATTTTTAAATTTAAAATATCGTCATTAATAATTTCAATATTTTTAAATTTAAAAAACTTTATTATATAATTAATTATTTTTGGATCTCCTGCATAAACTCCTTTTTTTCTTTTAATTTTATTGAATCCCACTGGATTCGGAAATCCTCTAAAGTTATCAAATCCGAATAATTTTTTATTTTGTTTATAAAATTCTAGAATTTTTTTAATTGTAAAAAGATTATTTCCATTCCATATACCAAACTCAATTATATCTCCCTTTACTTTTTTTGTG
>MDSV01193905.1_pt1 | contig 16576 bp, 18 predicted proteins | sample 810851 | NCBI WGS metagenome assembly MDSV01 (sample SAMN05326640, study PRJNA326480) | marine metagenome | isolation source: seawater | place: Atlantic Ocean: North East | collected 2012 | reverse complement strand
TTTTAATTTTTCTGAAAGCTCTTCTGCCCATTGTTTTGGTTTTTCAGATTTCTCTCTAAATTTTAAGACCTTTTTCTTAAAGTCACTCTCAATCGGCTCTGCCCACCTGAAACCTTCCAAGAATATTCTTCCATCGATTCTGGATTTGGGTATTTCAGTCAGGCTGTAGTTAATTGGTATGAACTTTCCCTTTCCAAGGAAGTCTAGATGCCCTGACCAGTTTGTAGCTATAACCGGGATCTTCCCGACAGAGGCTTCTAGGAGTGGTAATCCGTATCCTTCACCTCTAGTTAAGCTTACTAAGCATTTACATGACTTATGGTTGTATAGCTGGACCATTTCTTTCGATGTTAGATTTCCATGAATTAGATGAAATCTTGGAAAATCACCTTTTCTTACCTCATTTACAATCTGATTTACCTTTGCCTTGGTTAGCTCTCTATCTATTCTTGTGCCCCTTCCGTGATTTGTCTTTAGTATTATCCCTACGTTTGGATCATCTGCAAACTCTTCACAAATCCACTTTATTGTAAAAAATAGATTTTTTCTGTCATTCCATGGATCATCACCTGTAAATTGACCAACTACTAGAAAGTTAAAATCTGTATCAAGGTCTATGTCTAGGGCACTAGATTCGTTTGCAAAATCATCGTGGAATGATTCATGAACAACAATTACAGGTGTCGTACACTTTCCTGTATTCTCTATCAGTGCTTTTGTAAACGTTGACGGAACGATTACGAGATCCATTCTATTTATTGCTTCTATCCAGTCTGGATGACATCTGTCTGTTTCAACAAATGCAGATACACCTACATTAAACTTTCCTAATGCTGGATCCCATTCATCTGGTAGCTGAACTTGAAAAGTTACATCTGGATTTTCTACACCAGAAGATGTCTCCATGATCTTTGCTATTAGACCGTCTTCCATCTCACCATTTATCATCCACGTAGTGTTTCCCCAGTTTACTATCTCCGAATACAGCTTAACATCGTCTCTATTTAAAAGCCATTTAAAGATTTGTCTGGAGTGAACTCCATAACCGCTAAAAGAAAGCAAAGGTGCTCTAATTAAAACATTTTTCATTTATTTTCCTAGATTGAGATAACTTCCCATCTTCTATAGTTTGATTTCCAATTTTTCATAAGATCTACAAGTGTGTTATGCCAATCATCGATTGTATCCTGCAACTTAAACTCCGAGTCAACATAGTCTAGTACTTTTTGTGAAAGTGCTTTCCTATCTTCATCGCTCATTTCAAATAGCTTCATCATTGCTTCTGCAGTCTTTTCACATGAAACATAGTCCTCATAGATGTATGGAACTCCCTGAGATCCAACTAGAGATTTAAAATCTATATCAAGTGCAACACCGTTCTCAGTTCCATCTCTATGATCAACAACCTGCCTAGTTAGACCACCTGTCTTTGCTGCAATAATTGGCTTTCCTGACATCATTGCCTCAAGTGTAGTTAACCCGAAGCCTTCTGCATAGCTAATATTTAAACAATAATCCGATATATTATAGAGAACATTCATCTTGTCAAAATCAAGTCTTTCTCTTGAAAAGAATATGTTTTCTGTAATCCCTAGTCTGTCTGATACTGAGAAAAGATTTGCACCTTCCTGATCAAGAGGATCACAGTGCATAATAAGTGATGCTTTTCTATGACCATGTGATTTCTCAAGATTGTCCAAAAACTGCTTAAATGCAACTAAAACATCTGAAGATCTTTTTCTTTTTGCATTTCTATTCACCCAGATTCCAACAAAGTGATCTTCCCTATCCTTTCCTAAAATTTCTACCTTATGATTTCTAACTTCTTTGTCGCTAAGCTTTTTGTATATGTCTGTAGGGACTGCATGAGGTATGAAGTTTGTCTTTTTAGGAAAATGCTCACTAACCATTTCGTATGTCAAGTGAGAGTGACAGTTAATCAAGTCAGTTGATTTATATAGAGACCCATTGAATGCTGGATACGGATGATTGTCCCATACATGCCACCATGATATTGGACATATCTGATGAACCTCATCTTCCATCTCAAATAGCCAGATAAAGAATCTTGGATCTGTAAAGATAAACAGGACATCTGGTTTTTCAGTTGCAAGAGCAACTCTTAACAAGTCTCTATCACCAAACCCATCAATTGGTTTAATAACTAGATCTTCATGAGGTACTGCAGTTGAATAGTCTGAGTGCTTTAAAGCTGCACCAAACTGCCTTATTGTCCACTCACCTTTTCTTATTAATCCGTAAAACAAGTGGCGTGATTGAGTTCCTACTCCGGATGTCGAGAGAGCGTGATCACACAGTGCTAATATCTTCTTTTTTTCCAATTCTACACCTTACAATTGAATGTAAAGAAATAATAACATCTTGTCAATAAACAGTAAATTAAGTACAAAATTCTGTTTCTTTAAATTGACAATAAGTGCACGAGTCTCTATTTTTAAGAAACATATTCTTTCTTACAGATGAAACCATATTATTCATTATTTTAATAGCTTTTTCTAATGACTTAGGCCCGACAGATACTGTTACCAGCTCACAGACCTTTCCTGGTTTACCGCCTCTCTTTAATAATATAAAACCGCATCTAATGTCCTTGAGTTCAACAGAGTGCTTTCTGGACCAAAAGTGCTTATAAAGAATTAACTGTGCAGTCATTAAGATATCTTGCTTTTTCGATCTTCTCCAGCCATAAGACTGTGCTGTTTTCCAGTCTATGATCCAGTAGTTATATCCCTCACCTTTCTTTTTTGGAACTTTTATAATTCCATCTATGTATCCTTTAAAGTTTAAATCTTTATTTTCAATAGGTTCATATAGCATCTCTTCGGCAGAAACATATTCCCATCCTGGAAATGTATCGTCAAGAAATTGAGGAACCTCTTTCCACATATTTTCTGCCCAATCACACCACGTGTCAACTGGGACATGCTTATACCATCCAGGCATCTTAGAATACCATTCAGGATCTTCAAATCCATGTTCTGCCCATGCTGATTTTATATCTGTAAAAAGCTTTTCTTTGTCAACTGTTTTGCTTTCTAGAAGTGTTTCGCAACCTTCGTGAACAGCAGTTCCAAAATCAAGATATGGCGAAGGTTCAAATTTATCAACCTTGTCTATGTGCATTAGTTTGTGTCTGTATGAACATTCTTTCCAGCATTTAATCTCTGAGAATGAAACATGTTCTTTTTGTGTAGGAAAAGTCATAATTGTCTCCATTTATATTATACAAAAAAATATAGAGAATTACATGTTAATCTTCACTAACTGCTCTTCCTTTCATTTTCTCCCAGTCTCTTCCAGTTACTGGTCTAACTTCTTCATTTTTATCCCAAGCTGCTTTGAGAACCTTTGCGTCCAATCCAAACTCATCAAAAACGTGAATTAGCGCATTTAAATCTTTTGGAAAACAATGTCCGCCGAAACCTAAATTTCCGTCAGGGCCAGGTACAGACCAATGAGATCTACCAAGTCGCTGGTCAAGAAGTGTGTATTCTACGACTTTATCATAGTCTATTTCAAGCTTTTCACAAATCTGGCTCATCTCATTGGCGAATGAAACCTTTGTAGACAGGAAGCAATTAGTAAAATACTTTACCATCTCAGCTGTATTTGATCCTGTTTTTATAATTGGAGTTCTTGGAAATGCTTTTCTAAAAACATTCTTAACTATTGTCGATCCAGGCCTTGGACCTCCAACTATTATTCTTGTCTGATTCTTAAAGTCATCAAACGAATTAGCCTCTGTAAGAAACTCAGGGTTGAATATGACTTGACAATTTTTTATATATGAGTTTATTTTTGCTGTTGTGCCTGGAGGTATGGTTGATTTGACAACTATTATTTTACAAGTATCTTCAGTAATTGCAAGTCTATCTATTTCCTTAACTGTATCTTCAACAATTCTCGTATCACAGCTCTTATCTTTTCTCATTGGTGTAGGAAGACATACAAATAGCACTTCAACATCTCTAACAAGATCTTCAAGTGAGTTTTTTGTTGACTCTGGAAACCCTTTGTATTTATCATATGTTTCAACCAAGAACGATGACTTCATTCCTTCACGCACAGCAGATCCTACAAACCCTTGTCCTACTATTCCTATTTTTTTTATATTACTCATTTTCTTCTAATCCTTTATCAGCTTCATAAAATTCATTCTTGTATAAAATAACTGATTCATAATGACTTTCTGTTTCTTCATTTTTAAATACAAGCATTGACCAATGTTTATTTTCTCTAAGAAAGTCGTCTATTGCATTTTTCACACCTTCTTTTTCGAGTGATATAGGTGCAGTAGATCTTTCTGGGTCTATTTTAATAGACCCGCTTTCATTAAACTCTATACTATTTTCTAAGTTTTGTCTTGTATGTGAGTAATCTTTTCTTTCAGAATAAAAACCATCTCTTTCAGACCACCTTCCAAAATAATCATCACAAACTATCAAGGTGTTGTAACTGTTTGAAATTTTATCTATCATAGAAAGCTCATGTGAAACTGTAAAGTAATTGTGATCACCATCAACAAAAACTATATCATAGTCTGATGAATCTATTGAAATTTCATCTTGCAAAAAAGCCAGACTATTTTTTTGAATTATTTTAACATTAGAATTTTCATAGTTTTCGTCTGAGAATACATTGACACCATACATTTGGTTTAGCGCGTCTGGTATTTTCGGATCTACAATGATATCAATTCCGGTATAATAGAACTTATCAAACATATCATATAGATTGTGAACAATGGTAAAACATGAGTGACCCTTGTCTATACCAATCTCTAGAATATTTGGGTTCTCTACATGCTTTATCATTTGCATTGCAGTTTGTATCATTCCAAGATAGGACAATTATATCTCCACGCTAGGTAAGCTCATGGATATTTGCTTCAACCTTTTCGAATGCATAAATGATATCATCCATATCACTAATCGTATATGGAGGTCTAACGTCAAGTGTTAGTATCAGCTCTTCTCTCCATAGCTTTTCAACATTTTCACACCTTACATTATTATAATCGTACCCACTATCTCTAACCACCCAGTGAGGGTTTGTTGTATATATTGACTGATAATATAGCGGCTCTACGTACCCTTCAGCAAAATTCATACCTTCTGCATTTAATGCTTCAATAAACTTGCTTCTAGATATTCCAAGATTTTCTGATTTAAACCTAAGCGGTAAGCTATACCACGATGGCAAGCAATCATAGTCAGGCTTCATTATCTCTATAAAAGAGAATCTTCTTAGATTTTCATGAAGATAATTGACAAGCTCATGCTTTCTGTCTAGTACAGATGGAAGTTTTTTCCACTGAGACTCTGCAAGTGCTGCTGTTAGCTCAGTCATTCTAAAGTTAAAGCCAATCAGTCCAGATGTTGCAAGTGTATTATGAGAGTAATTATCTTCACTTGTGTTTATAGTGTTTTTTACTTCTCCGTGATTTCTAATTATCCGCATACCGTTGTTTATCAATTCGCTATCTGTAATTGCAACACCCCCTTCTCCTGACATTACATGCTTCGATTCAGTCAGGCTAAATCCAGATACATGCCCTATAGACCCAACTAGATTACCCTTGTATGTTGCAAGAGGAGACTGTGCACAATCTTCAAAGACTAAAAGATTATGTTTATCTGCTATTGACATAATCCTATCCATATCTGCTGGTATTCCAAAAAGATGTACTACAAATATTGCTTTTGTCTTGTCTGTTATTTTTCTTAAAACATCTACTGGGTCAAGGCATCCAGTTTCTAAACATACATCAACAAATACAGGAATTGCGCCGCATGCTAAAACAGAAGTAGCACATGATGTCATTGTATACGGAGTGATTATGACTTCATCACCTGACTCTATTCCCATAGACATTAAGCATGCGACTATGCCATTAGACCATGTATCAAAAGAAACAGCGTACTTTGAGCCAGTCGTTGATGAAACTAAGTTCTCAAAACTCTTTACATTTTTTCCACCATCGTAGAATCCTGCACGAAATCCAGAAAAGCTCATATCTTCAAAGCAAGACATGATTGAAGACAGATCATCAAACCCCACGTTTGGAAAAGGGTGAAACTTATTATCTCTTACTGGCGTACCGCCATTTATTGCTAGTTTTTTCATATTATTCTATCCTTCCAGACTTTGTCATTGACGTTTGTCTTGATTTAAAGTTCATGTTAATAAATTCAGGTTGAACAGACTTTACAACCTGACTGAGATGATCTGACTGATAGCAAGCTGATATAATTTTCATAACCTCAGCTGCATCTTCGCTTGTGCATTCAAGCTTTTCACCCTTCTTTATATGATTAACAAAGTTAGATACTGCACAAAGCATCGGTGAATCAAAGTTAAAATCGCTTCTTAGAACCTTTCTCGATCCGTTCTTTTTGCGAACATAGAATTCATTTAAAAGCACCCCGTCTGAGAATGCAGATATGCTTCCTTTTTCACCTTGAATATAGACTCCAAGCTTCTGCTCTTCTTTCCATACGTTGTCTATAAATGCAGTTACACCAGATTCTAGCTCAACTGTCCCTACAAACCCGGGATCGTCTGATCCGTCTCTATCCATTTTACAAAATACAGACTCTGATTCGGACTGTGAATACATTAAAATTAGATCAAATAAATGTGAGCATGTATTCATTATTCCAACATGTGCCCTACAGTCAAAAAGATAAGCTCTTCCAATCTCTCCTGAATTTATTATTTTTAAAATTTCCTTATGAAACATATCCCACCTTCTCCATGTATTGACAGTAAGTGAAACATTTTTTTCTTTACACAGGTTTGATACAAAGATTGTATCTTGAACTGATGTTGATATGGGTTTTTCACACCATATAAGTCTAACGCTTGGACAATTTTCTACTATTTTTATAATTTGATCTGTATGAGTATCAGGAGGTGTACAAATACTAACAATCTCAGACTCAGAATTATTTATCATCTCAATATAATTTTCAAATGTAGGCACGCCCCATCTTTTTCTAAAAGACTCTCTAGCATTTTCACAAATATCAGATGCTGATACTAGATCAACTTCTTGATGAAATGAATATGCGCCTGCGTGAGAGTGCGGTTTTTGTGTATCTAGAATATCTTCAAATGAGCTAGATATTCTACCGCATCCTACAATAGAAGCTTTAATTTTTTTAACCGTATCTTGTATCATCGTTTATGTAAGTCACCTCTAGATTTCCATTCATGTCTAGCACTTCTCTATTGTTGAGAAGAAACTTGTTAATTTCTTTAAAGCTGCACTTCTCTCCAAGCTCATTTAAAATAATTTTGACAACATCAAGATCAACCTTGTAATCAACTGTTAGTCTTGTTTTTGGATCAACGTTAAACGGCGGAGGTGGGAAAGGAACACACTTATACAAATCTCTATTGTTGTAAATGAATAGAGAGACATGCTCCTGATCGTCAGGGTCGTCTGTTCTATAGTTAACATCATCTAATGTTTTGGTTGTAAATACTTTTACATCTTGACCTCTTGGGTATGAAGAGGTTATACATGTATTGCCGACATAATCAGCGTGGTTCTTAAAGAAGAATCCAATTGATTGATCAACTATAATTGGATCTAGTATTGGACAGTCACCTGTTACTTCAACTATTACGTCAACATCAAAGCTTTTTGCTGTATCTAGAACTCTTTCTAGTACATTATCTTCACTTCCTCTATAGTATTTTATATTATTTGACTTTAAAAACTCACAAAGACTATCATCATTTGTATTTGTAGTTGTAGCAACAATAACATCATCAAGCAAGATTGAATCTTGAAGTCTTTCAACCATGATTTGAATCATTGGCTTTCCTTCAAATTCTTCCATTACTTTTCCAGGAAATCTAGATGACGACATTCGCGCTTCGATTATGGCTGAGATATTCATTTTTTACCCTTTGAATTCTTTTTTGGAGCTTTCTTCTCTCCTATCTTTGAACCTATAAGAACTTTAAATCTTGATCCGCCAGGTCCGCATCTTCTAATTTTTAAAAACTGATTGCCACTAGAGGCAAGAGATTCTCTTTCAGTGTTTGCATCATCATATGTTTCATAGATTTTATGCTTTGTCCATTTAAATTTTCTAACTGTATTTTCTTCCATTGTTTCCACCTTGTATATTTTAATCAATTAGTTCGACTTTTTTCAATAAAATTTTCTTACCGTCTGATGTTTTTATAAACGCAGGCGGATAAGGTCCTGTCAGCATTCTTATTTTATTAAAGATATATTCGCCTGAAGAACTAGCAAGCTCTTCGATTGTTATTTCGCTCTGAGCAGGTTTTCTTCTTGTAAAGCATGTTGAGTCTTGATTATCCTGCTTTGTTTCGCTATAGTCTCCGGCTAAAAATTTCTCCGTAAGCCTGATACCTATCTCAGTCATTCTTTTAAAAATGTCATCTATTTCACCAGAAAGAGACATCTTTTCTTGACCGACTATATCTCCTGTATCAATGCCATCATCCATTATAAAGATCGTAACCGCTGACTCTTTTTCACCTCTAATAATTTGATTTTGTATTGGAGATCCGCCTCTATACCTGGGCAAAGGTGATGGATGAAGCATGAGACATTTATACTGAGATACGATTCTTTCAGGTATAATCCTACTCCACCCGTAGAAAAGCACGAGATCTGGATTAAAGCTTTGCAACTTAGACTCGTTAAAATCTGATGCAGAATATATCTTTAGATATTCATTTTTATAAAATGCTTTTGATACACTTTCATATATCTCTATGGCCCACGATCTATATCCTATTAGTGCTATTTTCATTTTTTGATAATCCTCAACGTCTCAAATGCTTCGGCATATTCTGAACCAGATTGCATTCCTCTAACTTTAAGCATTGAAAGTATTCCCTCTTCTGATCTTGGAAATGGAAAATCTGCAACTTCAGATTTATACTGTTTCATTGATTTAACTTTATTTTCAGCATCTTTTTTTCTAAGCTGAACAAAATAATTTGGCAAAAATGAATTTGAAAATTTCCACTCAGTACTAGATAAGACTTCAAAGAATAGAACTCTTTCAACAAAGTTTAATGCACCAGGTCTTGTTGCCATTATAACTGACTCGTTTATTCTTCTATGGTCGCTGTTTGCATCAACTGATGAGTGTGATAATATTGTATCTGGACAAAATAGCTTTATCTCTTTCTCTATTATTTTATTAATTTCTAGAATTGGAAATTGATCTAGTTTTCCGCATGGTAGGTTATGAAAGCACACATTCTCTATTCCCAATATAGACAAAGCAGATTTTGCATACTTTTCACGCTTAGATATTTCATTACTTATTTCTTTTACTGGGTGGCCAGATTGAAATCTGCATGTCGTACCCTCTGCAATAAATACAACTCGTATATCGCATCCTGACTCTGACATCTTTGAAAGTGTTCCTCCACATCCAAGGATATCATCATCAGGGTGAGCAGCAATAACCAGTATCTTATTCATCTAGATATTCGCTTTTTAGTAGTGACAATATGTGAGATGTAACATACTTTCCGTTGTGATAATAGTGCTCTCTTAGTGATGCGTCTATTTTAAACCCAAGGTCTCCATAAAACTTAAGCTTTTTACTATCTATTTCATAAACTTCAGCCCAAAGCTTGTTCATGTTTATTGTCTTAAATCCATACTCTAACAGCGCCTGTATTGCATCTGGTGAGAATTTTTTATCTATCCATGCATTATCTTTTCCAATGTAGAAGTGAACATCTGCATGTCTATTTACCCAATCAATATATGTTAGACCTGCTACACCAATTACATTCTCGTTTGAAGATTCTATTACAAACATATAGAATCTATCATCGCTATTCATCTTCTCAAACCAAGAAACTTTATGATCCATAGTGAGCTCCCTGTGCTCTCTAAAAAATTGTCTAAAGTATGGATTATTTCTCCAACCGTGAACAATCTCAAGATCACGCCTTTCCATGGCTCGGATTGTAATGTTTCCTCTCTCTATCATTTTAGTTCTATATCTGATATTTTAATATAGTCTCCCGATACTATATCTCTAGAGAATTTCATTCCAATATACTTTTCTATATCATTTATTGACAATGCATCTGGCGGACAAGGCCTTTGAAATCTAATTACGTTTTCAGTAATTGTATCTCCTTCCGACACTGATTCACAAACCCTGACTGCTCTTCTTTGAAGCACTATTGTTTCTGTTTCATTTTCTTGGACAAACTTTTCAGCTACACCAAGAGATCTTTCTAGAAGCCTTGTCCTATGAACCATTTCTCTCCATGTCTTTGGATCCATTGAAAATGGGTGATCTGGTCCGCTTCTCGTAGTATCATCAGTAAAGTGCTTTTCAATTACCCTTGCGCCAAGCGTGACTGCGCCTAAGACTGTTACATCTCCCGGAGTGTGATCGCTTAGACCAATAACGATATCAGGATACATTGTCTGATATGTCTTTAATACGTTTAGATGAATATGGTGAAAATTATCTTCATTTCCAGTATAGTTCGTATTGCACTGTAGCATTATTAGTTGATCATTCTCTTTTGATAGAACATCAACTGCTTCTTGAACTTCGCCTATTGTTGCTGCGCCTGTAGAAAATATTACTGGTTTTTTTCTAGACGCTATTGATGTTAGCATTTTATGCCAGTTAACATCGCCTGATCCTATCTTGTATGCAGGCACGTAAGGATCGAGATGATCAATCATTTCAATATCGTATGGTGTTGAAAAAAAGTGAACATCTCTTTCTATACAATAATCATGAAGAACGTCTGTCCATGTTGTTGGAACTTCAGCATCCTTATAGATTTCATAGATAGACTTTTCCCACTTTGCCTGATGACTTTGTTTTGATCCAAGCGATTTAAATCCGTAATCACTTACATACTTTTTACAGTCATGATGTTGAAACTTAACTGCATCAGCACCTGCATCTTTTGCAAGATCTATTAGCATCTTTGCTCTTTCAAGATCACCATCATGATTTGCAGCTATATCTGCAATAAAATACGTTGGAAAATCTCTACCTATCCAACGCCCACCTATACTCACAATTGACAAACTAAACCTCTCTTATTTTATTGGCAATGTACTCCATGCCTTCTTTTAATTTTAAATTAGTAAAGCCTAATTGTTTTATATTTTTAATAGACAGAGTTGTATTTTTAGGCCTAGCAACATTAAAAAAATCTCTAGAGTCTGACTTTATAACAAGACTCTCATCAATCCCTATATAATTTGCAATATAGTTTAAAAACTCATACTTGCTTATTGAGTAGTCACCTGCAACATTTATAGTGCCTGAAAAATTACAACCTATTAGAAAATTAATTGCCTCAGCAAGCTGGTAAACAGACAGCGCATTAAATTTTAGATCATGGAATCCATTTATTGATTTTCCGTTTTGTAAATTTGATATTGCCCACTCAGTTAAAGATTTGCCTCTTGATGACTGAATTCCAAATATATTTGTTCTAATTATAACATAGTCTTTAGCATGCTTTCTTATTTGTTCTTCACCATAAACCTTGCTTAGTCCATATGAATTTACAGGGGCAGGCTTATCAGATTCTCTGTAAGGTGCGTTGCTTCCGTCAAAAACTGAATCAGTTGATATATAGAATATTTTTTTACAAATAGACGATATTTTTGAAGGAATATCTCCATGTATTCTTTTCGCAATATCTGGATTTTTTTCACAATATTCTATTGAAGTGTTTGCTACACAGTATATCACTATATCAGGACAAATATTTTCTATTTTGTCAATAGAGCTAGATTCAAGTAGATCTATCTTTAGATGGTTTTTTGAATCTTTCATATCTGATCTTGCAGAAGTAAAAATAGAAAGATTTCCAGTATTAGATAGTAATCTGAATACTTCTTTACCAAGCATTCCGGTTGATCCAAGTATTAGAATTTTCATACCAGATTGGGATCTCTTAGCTTCTTAAATCTTTTACTGTGCTGGCTGTTGTTATTTATTTTTATTTTAACTGGCACTTTATAGTTTTGCAATTTTGACTTACAGAACTTTTTAATCTTTGATATTGTATCTTTCTGCTTTTTAGAAGTCAAAGAAATAGAAGCACATACTATACTTCCAACTATTGGATTTTTCTCTCCATACACAACAGCATCTAAAACAATATCCATCTCCTGAAGTACGCTTTCAACTTCTGCTGGATAGACTTTTTCTCCACCAACATTGATAATATCTGACTTTCTGCCTAGAATTTTAATATACTCACCGTCGACCTCTACATTGTCAGAAGTGTTAAACCAGCCATCTTCAGTAAACGGGCTTGGAGCATTGAGATATCCAAGCATTGCAGATTTTGCCTTTATATGTAAAATACCATCCACAACTCTTGTATCAAATCCTTCTCCTCCAACTTTTACCCAAAGTGAATTTGAGCTTTTTGATTTTGATCTCAGTATGCCAAGCTCAGATAGACCATATGTCTGAAGAAGTCTAATATCAGGGAACAGATTATGAAGCTTATCAAGGGTGCTTTGTGGCATCGGCTCTGTTCCATATGAAAGTATCTTTAAAGAAGAGATATCATGTCTTTTATATGCTTCACTTAAAAGTACAAGATTTATAAATGTAGGAGATACGGGCAATAGTTCTACACTGTATTTATCAACAGCGCTCAAAACTTCATCTGGCGTTCTTTTACTCACTGTCACCATTGTTCCAGTGTTAGAAAGATTATACAGCATAGTATTTACACCGCCGATGTGATCATATAGCAAAAAATTTATACTTGTGAGTGAATTTCTTTCAGTCTTAAATTTTTCTAAAATTCCTACAAGGTCATGAACTGCTGCTTTGCTTTTTCCCGTTGTTCCAGAAGAAAATAAAACTAAGCCAGGGTGGTCTTTTTTTCTTAAATGCGCATAGTACTCATGATTCAATCTATCGTTGATTTTTTTAAATATAACATTATCGCTGTCTGGCTCTATTTTAAAAACATATTCACACATTGAAATATTAATAAACTCTTCTTTTTTAGCAGAGACTGTGTCCGTAAGCGGAACTAGAACACATCTATGATGAGCAAGCGCTAGAAATAGAGATATTGAATTTGGTGAAAAGTCTGCTTCAATTGCAACAACCGACCCCTTAGAGACATCATTTAATGCTAGCTGGTCTTCCCAGTATTTAAACCTCTCAAGTATCCACTTGTATGTAAACTCTGTGTTGTTCCAAATAATTGCATTGTTTTCTTTGTTTTTTTCAAACCTTTCAAGCATAAAATCAAGAGACATTAGACACCACCTAGATAAATTATTTGGCCAGTAATAAAATCGCTTTTTGGACTAATTAAAAAATCAACAACATTTGAGATGTCTTCTAGACTTCCAAATCTTTTTATTGCTTGCCTGTTTAAAAGTTTTTCTATTTTATCACTCGGGACAGATTTAATCAAATCAGTCTTAATAGGTGTAGGACCAACAGCATTGACTGTAATTCCTATTTCACCAAGCTCGTATGCAAGAATTTGAGTTAAGCTATTTACTGCTGCTTTTGAAGATGCATATATTGACTCGCCTTCTATTTTTAGAGGAGCTGCTACGCTAGTGAAATTAACAATCCTTCCCTTGCGATGTTTTTTCATTAGCTTGGAAGCCTCTCTGCAAAGAAGAAATGTTCCTAAAACATTTGTATCTAATATTCTTGAAACTGTACTTGATGGTGTAAGTAGAAAATGATTCATAGAAGCTATTCCTGCATTGTTAATTAGAACATCTAGCTTGCCATATCTTTTTCTAATAGATGACATCATATTCTTGACATCTTTTTCTGAAGAAACGTCAACGCAAAAGTGCTGATAATTATCATAATGATAATCTACATTGTTTCTACTACATCCAATTACACGGTCTCCCATAGCAGCATAATAATCAACAAGATACTTTCCAATTCCTTTTCTTGTTCCAGTGATTAAAACTACTCTACTCATTTTGCTCTAGAGTTTCTGAGATGTAGGTTGCAAGAGATTGAACATTTTTAAATGGGCTATTTTTTCTAGACATTGCTCTATCATCTGCGAGAACAACAGTCTCTGAGAAGTTTTCTTCTATCTTGTTTTCTACTTCAACTATAAGTGTTACGAGACCAAGTGAGTCAAGAATTGCATCTTCTCCCATAAGCTTTGTAGTTTTTGATTTTTTTAGCTTTTGATCTGTTAGATATTCTTCGTTTACAATGTCTATTGCAGAGTAGATTGTATCTGTAATCTTTTTAATGTCTTTGGCTTTTGTCATTATTTCTTTTCCTTTTTGTGATTATACATCTCAGAAGTTATATAGAAATTAATTAAATCTAGATATTTTCCATTCTTAAAGACATGATTTTTTCTAAATCCTTCGATTTCAAATCCAAATCTTTTCTGAAGGAAAATAACCCATGGCTTTAGCGTCTCAACTGCTCCGCCATATACTTTGTAAACATTAAGTGAATTAAATGCATGATCTAGTATAAGAGAAACAGTCTCTTCTGCAAATACAAGATTTCTATACTTCTTTTCTCCTATAACGATAGAAAACTCAGCGTTCCTATTAATGTGGTTGATATTATTTAGACTAACTATTCCAACAAGGCAATCTGATTCAATATCAACTATTCCAAGCTGTAATTTAGACTTGTCATCTAGTATAGATTTTAAAAATCTTAGCTGATCTTTCTTTGTATTTGGAAAGTAGTGTTTTTGCATATGGGCAGTAGTTTCTTTATCGTTAAACCACCCATACCAATTTGTGCTTTCTACATCACTCTCATTAAGTGCTCTAAGCGCAACTTTTTTTCCAAGAATAAATGTATCATTTTTTATCAACTTTGAAGCTCACTTACATCGTTTATCATCGTATCGATTACCTTTTTTAAGAATCTAGTTTTAGTAAATCTATCTGATGAGTTGCTAGTATATTCGTCTAATTTAACTGCAGGTATTCCTCTAATCAAGGGAGACTTGTATATCTCTGATTCAATCACATAGCAAAAACCGAGATCGTATGTTTTTTGAAGATCGTTTTTTGATATCATTGTCTCATGAAGTTTTTCACCAGATCTTATTCCAGTTATTTCAGGAACAATATCAGGCCTAATCCATTTAAAAACACTTTCCATCTCTAGTGAAAGCATTTTTGGAACAAATATCTCGTTAGAGATTCCATTTTCAATTGCAAATCTCGTTAGCTCTATTGCATCTTCAATTGATATCCAAAACCTAGTCATTGATGGCTCTGTTAGTGTAAAGTCTTCTTTGTTTTTATCACTAAGAATTTCAATAATAGATCCTCTACTAGCAATCACATTTCCATACCTGACAATATGAAATGATGTGGTGTCGTGATAATAAGATCTTGCACCAAGAAATACTTTTTCCAAACAAAGCTTTGTTGCACCATACAGGTTGATTGGATCTGCTGCCTTGTCTGTGCTTAGTGCTACAACCTTTGATACATTTTGTGCAGCTGCAGCTTTTGCAACATTTAATGCACCTATTATATTTGTATCTATTGCCTGTTCTGGGTTATATTCACAAACAGGGACATGCTTTAATGCTGCTGCGTGAATTACTAAATCAACACCTTTCATTGCAACCTTAAGCCTGTCTATATTAGCGATATCTCCGATAAAAAACCTTATTTCGCAATTATCAAGGGTTATACTAAAGTCTTTTCCGTTTATAAGCCTTGACTTAAACTTATTTCTTAAGTACCTAGAAAGCCTTGTCTGTTTAAACTCGTCTCTACTAAATACTATAATCTTTCTATGCCAGCCATTTTCAATTGACTTTAAGATATAAGACGTACCAAATGTTCCAGTTCCGCCAGTTATAAGAACGTTATTGTACAATTTTTACTCCAGTGATTGTAAAAAAGAATCCTCTTCAAACTTATTAGAAAAATCTCTACACTTAGACTTTCTTATAAATTTATCTAACTCATTAACAATACTTTCAAGTGTTGATGTTGTACAAATGTTAAACGTGTTTTCAGACTGAGCCCATCTATATCCATTTCCTATTTCAAATATGCTATTGAATATTGTGTCTCTATCTTCTATCTCGTGTCTCCAGAAAGAGATAAATCTTGATCCAATGGCTTCAGACTCCACTGATGCAGATGTAGCAAACCCTATTGAAAATTCTGAAACTGACTGAAGCATTATTCCAGGATGATAAAGAATTGGCGACCCATCAAAAAAGAAACTATGATCTATAGAATTTCTAAGATAGTCTCCATATTTCATTTTGTTCTTTATTATGCACTCATATCCTAAACTTGAACCAAGCTCTCTGATGTGATCAAATATTTTTAAAACTCTTTTATCTAAATTTACATTTGGATTTGAAAATATTGTAAAGTACTTCTTTTTTGAATCAAGCCCTAGAATTTTACAAATATCTTCTCTTGATGAGTTATTTAAGAAATAATATTTTGGTGATGTTGGTTTGGTTTTAAATTTTAAATAATCATAAAACTCTTTTAGCTGTTTCTCTATATAGAAATTCTCACATCCATAAACTATTT
>MDSV01191533.1_pt1 | contig 16576 bp, 13 predicted proteins | sample 810851 | NCBI WGS metagenome assembly MDSV01 (sample SAMN05326640, study PRJNA326480) | marine metagenome | isolation source: seawater | place: Atlantic Ocean: North East | collected 2012 | reverse complement strand
TCATTAAAAGCAAAAGAAGCTATTGCAGATGCGGTGTATTCACCTATCCCTTTTAATTGAATCAATTCGTTGAAACTATTTGGGAAAAATCCTTGAAGTTCATTGGAAATGTATTTAGCTGTAAAATGCAAGTTTCTTGCTCTACTGTAATATCCAAGTCCTTGCCACATTTTTAGTACTTCTTCTTCGTCTGCCTGTGCTAAACTTTGTACGTCTGGAAATTTCTCAATAAATCTTATGTAATAGGGCAATCCTTGTAAGACCCTGGTTTGCTGTAGAATAATTTCACTAATCCATATTTTATAGGGATTCTTAGTTTTTCTCCACGGTAAATCTCTTTTATTTAATTGATACCATTTTATAAGTTTTAGAGAAAAATCTTCATCAATCATAACTGCTAAAATAAAAAACTCAGTTCATGCTTTATGGCTTTCATAAATAAAATTATATTTGCAAGCTATTAGTTAGTAAAAAATCATATTTTATCTATGACAAAAGCAGATTTAGTTTCGGAAATTACAGAAAAAACAGGCATTGAAAAAATTGCTGTTCAAGCTACAGTGGAGTCATTAATGACCACTATCATTGATGCTATGGAAACAGGAGAAAATGTTTATTTACGTGGATTTGGTAGTTTTGTGGTGAAAAAAAGAGCTGAAAAAACTGGAAGAGATATTTCAAAAAACACAACAATCATTATTCCAGAACATTATGTTCCAACATTCAAGCCTGCAAAAACTTTTGTTGAAGGAGTAAAAAATAAGATTAAAAAAAAGTAAAGAATTTATTAATAATTTAAAAGATTAATATGCCTAGCGGTAAAAAAAGAAAAAGACATAAGATGTCAACTCATAAGAGGAAGAAGCGTTTGAGAAAAAACAGACATAAGAAGAAGTAATATATTCTTTTACAGCAATAATTTATTTTATTGCGCCCGCATTGATATTATCAGATAGGAGGTCAAGTGTCGTATGAATTAGTTGTAAACTCATCAGATGATGAAGTTGTAACCGCATTACTTTATGATAACAAATTAGTTGAGATTCATAAAGAAGGTCTAGACGACCGTTTTAATGTAGGTGACGTATATTTAGGAAAAGTAAAAAAAATAGTACCTAGTCTAAATGCAGCTTTCGTTGATGTAGGTTATGAAAAGGATGCATTTTTACATTATTTAGACTTAGGACCACAATATAGATCTATGAACAAATTTGTTCAAATGTCTATTAGCGGAAAACAATCCACTCATAAACTGGGTTACAACAAGATAGAAGCCGATATTCTTAAAGATGGAAAGATAAAAGAGCATCTTTCCACCAACCAACTAATTGCAGTTCAGGTAACAAAAGAACCTATTTCCTCAAAGGGGCCTAGACTCAGCGCAGAAGTTACAATCCCCGGAAGATTTTTGGTTTTAGTTCCATTTTCAGAAAAAATATCAGTTTCTCAAAAGATAAAAGATCCCGCGGAAAGAGAAAGGCTTAAGAGATTAATTAATAGCATAAGACCTAGGAAATTTGGGGTCATTATAAGGACGGTAGCTCAAAATAAAAAAGTTGCTGAATTAGATCAAGATCTAAAAGATTTAGAAGAAAAGTGGTCTAAGATGTATAAAGAGTTAAAAGATGCATCTCCTAGAAAAAAATTATTAGTAGAAATGAACAGGGCTACTACGGTTTTAAGAGATGAACTTAATAAAGAATTTTCTAATATACACGTCGATGACGAATCTCTTTATATAGAATTAAAAGATTATGTTAAAACCATTGCTCCAGAAAAAGAAGAAATCGTAAAATTATATCAAGGAAAAGTAAGCCTTTTTGAAAGTAGAGGGATTAACAAACAAATAAAAGCTACTTTCGGAAGAAAGGTTAACTTAAAATCTGGAGCATATTTAATTATAGACCATACTGAAGCGATGCATGTAATTGATGTTAATAGCGGAAATCGAAAAGCTACTAACCCAGATCAAGAACTTAATGCATTAGAAACCAACTTAGAGTCTGCCGAAGAAATTGCTAGATTATTAAGGTTAAGAGATATGGGCGGAATTGTTGCAATAGATTTTATTGACATGTATAATAGAGCCAATAATAAGAAACTAATTGAAAGCTTTAGAAAATTCATGAAGGATGATAAAGCCAAACACAATATTCAGCCACCAAGTAGATTTGGTGTTGTGGAACTTACTCGTCAAAGAGTCAGACCTGAAACAGAAATTAAAACTACCGAAACTTGTCCTACATGTTTGGGGAAAGGCGAGGTCCAAGCCTCCATTTTGATTATTGATGAAATTGAGTCTTTACTCAATTCGATAATTAATGAAGGTATTGCAAAATCCATCACGTTAAATGTTCATCCTTTTATTGATGCATTTCTTAAAAAAGGCGTAAAAAACATACAAAGACAATGGTTTCTCAAGTATAAAAAATGGATATCCATAAGACCAATGACAGAACTGGGGATATTACAATATCAGTTTTTAGATGAAGGCGATAACTCGCTATAAAAAAGTTAGTTGTTAAAATGGTTCCATCCTTGTGCTTGAAGTGGGGTAATCGTATCACCATTTCCAATTAAATTAATTCCTTGATTTTTATTTGTAATATGTCCTATTACAGTAAGTTTCGGGTTGTTTTTAATTTTTTCATAATCTTTTTGAGAAATCGTGAATAATAATTCATAATCTTCTCCACCATTTAATGCTGATACTGTTGGATTGATATTAAAATCCATAGAGGTTTTATAAGTTTTGGAGTCTATTGGAATTTTAGTTTCATAAATTTGACATCCAACTTCTCCCATTTTACATAAATGAAAAATTTCCGATGCCAATCCATCAGAAACATCGATCATACTAGTTGGTTTTACTTTAATTTCTTTAAAAAGTTCAATTATATCTTTTCTAGCTTCAGGTTTCAATTGTCTTTCTAGAATGTAATTAAAATCATCTAGTTCGGGCTGGATATTTGGATTGTTTTTCCAAACTTCTTTTTCTCTTTGAAGAACGTTTAAGCCCATATAAGCTCCACCTAAATCCCCACTTACAATTAATAAATCATTCTCCTTTGCTCCATTTCTTGTAACAATATTCTTAGGTAAAGCTTGTCCAATTGCTGTAATCGAAATAGTTAAACCACTTAGACAGGAAGTTATATCTCCTCCTATGATGTCTATTTTATGTTTATCACAAGCTAAAAGAATACCCTCATAAAGTTCATCTATAGCTTCTAGCGTGTATTTACTAGAAATACCCAGACTTACTGTAATTTGGCTAGGGGTTGCATTCATTGCATATATATCACTCACGTTAACAATTACCGATTTATATCCTAAATGTTTTAAAGGAGTAAATGACATGTCAAAATGAATTCCTTCTACTAACATATCTGTGCTAATTAAAATATTTTTTTTAGAATTGATAATAGCAGCATCATCTCCAGGCCCTAAAATAGTAGTTTTCTGATATGATTTTATTTTTTTTGATATTCTATCAATTAAACCAAATTCACCTAAATCTTTAAGGCTTATTGTTTTATTTTTTTCATTCATGGAGGCAAATTTAGTTGAATAGTAATAAACTTTAAGATCTTTTTTGTTTAACAATAAGTACTGATAAGAAATACATTTTTTAATTTCTTTTATCTTCTATTATTTTATAGGTATATTTGTCTAGTTTATAATTATTCTAAATTAGGCTTTATGATTAAAGTTACAGAAAATGCCAAATTAAAAGCACTTGAGCTAATGAATGAAGTCGATGCAAAAAATTCATTTATTAGGGTTGGAGTTAAAGGGGGTGGCTGTTCGGGTCTAATGTATGAGTTAAAATTTGACCATATAATTCAAGAGAACGATAAATCTTTTACAGACAACGGTGTTCAAATTGTTGTAGATAAAAAGAGTTTTTTGTATTTGGTTGGAACGACCCTAGATTTTTCCGGAGGTTTAAATGGTAAAGGTTTTGTTTTTAGTAATCCTAATGCAGACAGAACATGTGGTTGTGGTGAAAGTTTTTCATTATAAATTAGATAAATGTCCTACACTGAAAAAGAGTTAAAAAAAGAATTAGATAATAAGTCTTACGAGTTTGGATTTGTCACTGATATTGAATCTGAAAAAGCCCCTACAGGACTGAATGAAGATATTATTAGACTTATATCCTCAAAAAAAAACGAACCTTATTGGCTTTTAGATTATCGATTAAAAGCTTTTAAAGTTTGGAAGACAATGAAAGAGCCTAAATGGGCACATGTAGAATATGAAAAACCTCGTTTTCAGGATATATCCTACTATTCAGCTCCAAAAAAGAAAAAAGAACTTAAAAGTTTAGACGAAGTTGATCCAGAACTTTTAAAAACAATGGATAAGTTAGGAATTTCTATAGAAGAACAGAAAAAATTAAGCGGAGTTGCTGTTGATTTTGTTATGGATTCTGTTTCTGTAGCAACTTCATTCAAAGAAAAACTTGCAGAGTTAGGAATTATTTTTTGCTCTTTTTCAGAAGCTGTTCAAAATCATCCCGATTTAGTCCGAAAATATATGGGAACGGTGGTTCCTTACACAGATAATTATTATGCTGCTCTAAATAGTGCAGTTTTTTCTGATGGATCATTTTGTTATATCCCTAAAGGAATTAAATGTCCTATGGAATTGTCTACTTACTTCAGGATAAATGAGTCTGGAACTGGTCAATTTGAACGAACCCTTTTAATTGCCGATCATTCAAGTTATGTGAGTTATTTAGAAGGTTGTACTGCTCCACAAAGAGATGAAAACCAGTTACACGCAGCAGTTGTAGAATTAATCTCTCTAGATAATGCGGAGATAAAGTATTCCACAGTTCAAAACTGGTATCCTGGGGATGAAAAAGGTGTTGGCGGGGTCTATAATTTTGTGACTAAAAGAGGAATATGCGGATATCGTTCTAAAATCTCGTGGACACAAGTAGAAACTGGATCGGCTGTAACTTGGAAATATCCTTCTTGTATTTTAAAAGGAGATTATTCAGTTGGAGAATTTTATTCAGTTGCTGTAACCAACAATTTTCAGCAAGCAGATACTGGTACTAAAATGATCCATGTAGGGAATAACACAAAATCTACAATAATATCAAAAGGGATTTCTGCAGGTAAAAGCCAAAATAGTTATCGAGGACTTGTCAAAATAGGTAAAGGTGCACAAAACTCAAGAAACTTTTCTCAGTGTGACTCTTTGTTGATGACTGACCAATGCGGTGCCCATACATTCCCATATATAGAGTGCGAAAACCCTTCAGCAACAGTCGAACATGAAGCAACTACATCTAAAATAGGTGAGGATCAGTTATTTTATTGTATGCAAAGAGGAATTTCTGAAGAAAAAGCAATTAGCTTAATTGTGAATGGATATGCTAAAGAAGTATTGAATAAGTTGCCCATGGAATTTGCTGTGGAAGCTCAAAAATTATTAGAAATTAGCTTAGAAGGCTCAGTTGGTTAAACTGTAAGAAATGAAAGAATTATTAGTTGAGATTAAAGATTTGGAGTGTAAGATAGGAGATCAAAAAATTCTAAATGGATTAAATCTTCAAGTAAATAAAGGTGAAGTTCATGCTATAATGGGACCTAATGGATCTGGTAAAAGTACACTTTCCTCCGTTTTAGCTGGAAATGATCATTATGAAGTTACTAATGGATCTATTAATTTTCTAGGAGAAGATATTACAGAAATTAGTCCTGAAGAACGTTCTTGGAAAGGTCTTTTTTTAGCGTTTCAATACCCAGTAGAAATTCCCGGTGTAAGCAATATTAATTTTTTAAGAACTGCTTTAAATGAAAAGAATAAATTTCATGGTAAAAGTCCCATTCCTGCAAAACATTTTCTTAAAATGGTAGCTGATAAATCTGCTTTAGTAGGATTGGATAATAAGCTTAAAAATAGGTCAGTAAATGAAGGTTTTTCTGGTGGAGAGAAAAAAAGAAATGAGATATTCCAAATGGCTATGTTAAATCCTAAACTTTCTATTCTTGACGAAACTGATTCTGGATTAGATATTGATGCACTAAAAATTGTAGCCTCTGGAGTTAATAAACTCAAATCTTCTGAAAACGCCACCATCGTTATTACACACTACCAAAGATTACTAGATTATATAGTACCTGATTTTGTTCATGTTCTTCATGAAGGTAGAATTATAAAAACAGGAGATAAAAATTTGGCGTTAGAGTTAGAAAAAAAAGGGTACGATTGGCTAAAAATAGATTCCTTAAACTAATTAAATCTTCAATTTGATTACAAATAAATTGAATTATATATCCTTATTTGGAGGTGAGTCTGATAATGCTTTAGAACAACTAAATTCAAGTACTTTCCCGTCTCGAAAAGAAGAAGAGTGGAAATATGCTCCATTAAAAAAACTAAAAAAAATCCCGTTTATTAATCATTCCGAATTTAATGTTCAAAACCTCAAGTCATTTAATCTTCCTTCTACAAGTGGCATTACCATAGTTTTAGAAAACGGAAAGTTGAACCCCAACCTTTCTAAATTATTTTCTATAAAGGGATTAGAAGTTTCTTTTATTTCTAATTCTAAAGAAAAAAACTCCTATTCCAACAACTTAAAAGGTAATGATTATTTTTCTTTACTTAATTCGTCTTACTTAACAGAAGGAATTACTTTAAAAGTTAGTGCTGGAATTGTCATTGAAGAAACAATTAATATTCTAAATATTTCTTCTTGCGATAATTGTCTTATAAATACCAGATTAGATGTTTTACTTTCAAAAAATTCAGCCCTACATATAAAACAATACTTTTTAGGAAAAAGCTCTACAAAAAATGGATTTATAAATCATATTAATAATTTTTCTATTCAACAAAACTCTTCTCTAGCATTAGATAAATTTCAAGATTTAAATGAAAACTTTAATATTTCGAATGATCGTATAAACCAAGACCGATCTAGTAAATTCATTTCTAATACGTTTACCTGCTCAGGATTATTTACTAAGAATAATATTGTAAATAATGTAGAAGGGGAAAATTGTCACTCTGAATTAAATGGGGTTTTCACTCCCTCATATAATGAACATATTGATAACCATACTTTAATCAATCATCTTGTACCTAACTGCCAATCTTTCGAAAATTACAAAGGAATTGTAAAAGGAAACGGTGTTGGTGTTTTTAATGGGAAAGTTGTCGTTCATGAAAATGCTCAAAAGATTGAAGCTTTTCAAAAAAACAACAATATTCTTTTAGACAATGATGCTGTTATTTATTCTAAACCTGAATTAGAAATTTATGCAGACGATGTAAAATGTAGTCATGGATCAACTACTGGACAATTTAACTTAGATTCAATTTTTTACTTAAGATCTAGAGGAATAAGTCTTAAAAAAGCTAAGGAATTAATGATTCTTGGTTTTATAAATGAGGTTATCAAAAAGTGTAATGATTTAGATTTTCAAGATTTCATTATTGATAGTCTATTGAAAAATTAATTTATCCTTAAAATATTGTATTTTAACATAAATTATTTTTTTAGACAATGAAAATTGGGTATCAGATAGTATTTTTATTTTTAATCAATTCTTTTTTTGGTTCTTACCAATCTCAAGGATTAGAACTTTCATTTTCCAGTCATTATAAACTCGATCAAAATTATCAATCAATTTCTTGTATTAATCACCAGTCCAAACATATATTTTTCCAAAGTAAACTCAAATCTAAATTTTGCGATTTAAAAGTGAGTGTTTTTGGAAAAGATCTTGAAAAAATAAATGAAATAAATCTTCAATTAGACGATGAATATTTTGTTGGAGTTAGAAGTATTTTTGATAATATTGTATTATTTACTTATAAAAATAATGGAACTAAAACAGTTTTAAGAACGAGGTATCTAGACGTTAAATCTAATTTTTTAGCTCCCAAAGACATTTTTTCAGAACCAAACATTTCTGGTTATCCATCTAATTTTAAAATTCCAATTAAGACTGTTGAAGATCAGCTTTCTATCTTAGTAGAGCTTCCATTCCAAAGTGATAAAAATGAAGACATTAAAATTTTAACTCTAAATTCTGCAATGGATGTAGTGAAAGAAGTCTACAATAAATTAGAAATAAAGTTTAAATCAAAAAGAGATAATAGAATTTTACTTTCTAACAATGGCCAACCTTATTTATTGAAACAATTCTGGAAAAAAGGAAATCATTTTTATTTATACAAACTAGGACAAAAAGTAATCAGTGAGAAAGAAATAAAGCTAAATCAGAGAAAAATTGCTGCACTTGACTATTTTTTCAATTCAAAAAATGAGTTAGTACTTTCAGGCTTTTATTCGTCACCTGTAAGGTATAATTATGAAGGTTTTTTTTTATTGAAATTTGATAATGATTTAGAATTAATTCATAAAAATCAATACTCATTAAGTGAAAATATTGTTAAGACTTTTAAGTCCTCTAAAGAAATAAAAGAAACTGGATATGGCCTGGACAAATTTTTGGTGACTAATTTTAATTTGGATGAAGGGGGGAACCATTTTCTTCTTGCAGAACATTTAACAAAATTAAATTTCAAAAAAGATAAATTATGGTATTCAAAAGGATTTATTTTAATAAAGTTTAATAAAAATGGAAATTATATTTGGGGGTGTCCTGTTAAAAAAGAATTCAAGAGTGAAAACTTAAATTTTGTCGGCACATTTTCTCTAAATAACAACCCAACCAATCAATATTTTTTCAACGAATTATCTAATTTAAAGTTAAAGAAGGGAGTCCCCCCTGAATACGGTATTTTAAATTATACCGGAACATCTAATGTTACATTTTCCGAATCAGGAATTTGTCAAGAGAAAGCAATGGCTATTAATTTCCCTGGTAAAGATTCTGAGAAATATGCATTTATTCCCAAACAGTTAAATCCTTACAATAAAGGACCTGCCTATTTTATTATTATGAATGGTAAAGCCGACAACTATATGCTCGGAGTGGTTAAATAACATTCACTTCTCTTTCCAAAGAGATTTGGAATTTTTGGTAGATGTCAACTATTATTTTTTCAGAAAGTTCATAAATTTCACTTCCCTTAGCATTCCCATAGTTTACTAAAACTAGCGCCTGATTTTTGTGAACACCATAATTATTGAAAGTCTTTCCTTTCCAACCCGCTTTTTCTATTAACCAACCTGCAGCAATTTTCACTTTAGATTCATTTATCTTGTAGTAAACAATATTTGGAAATTTTTTTTGGATAATTTTCAGTTGGTTCTTTTCTATGATCGGGTTTTTAAAAAAACTACCACAATTGCCTATTTTATTAGGGTCAGGCAATTTAAGTTTTCTTATAGAAATAATAGCATTACTCACGTCTTTGATAGTTGGATTTTTAATATTATTATTTTCTAAAATCTTAATTACATCGCCATAGCTAATATTTATTTCTGGTTTTTTGTTCAATTTAAGTGTGATATTTAAAATGACGTACTCATTTTTTTTCTCATTTTTAAATATGCTTTCCCGGTATCCAAAATGGCAGTCTGATTTTAAAAACTTTATTGTTTTACCAGTTTTAATTTCAAATGCTTCTAATTCCAAAAAAGTTTCTTTAATTTCCACACCATATGCCCCAATATTTTGCATAGGAGCTGTCCCAGTATTTCCAGGAATTAAACTCAAATTTTCAATACCTCCCCAACCTTTATTTACACAGTACATTACAAGATCGTGCCAGTTTTCTCCCGCTCCTACCTTTAAATAAACATAATCACTATCTTGAAAAATAATTTCTCTTCCTCTAATTTTATTACTTATTACTAATCCATCAAAATTCTTAGTAAATAAGATATTACTACCTCCACCTAAAATTAAAACAGGATTCTTTTTGAAATGATTTAGTTTGGATACATTTCTAAGTGCTTCTTCAGATGAAATTTCAACATAATATTTAGAGTTTGATTCAACTCCAAAAGTATTGTACTTCAATAGCTTGAAATCTTCGTATATTTTCATTTTAAACAAACCTAATTATAATTTCTTGGATTTTAATAGACATATTCTTAAAACAATATTATATACTTTTATAAAGTTTAAAATATATTAAAATCAAAAAAGTAATAGTATCAGTAAGTAATGATTTAGCAACGGATCAGAGAGTAAAAAAAGTTTGTGATACGTTGGTTAATAATCATTTTGAAGTCACTTTAATTGGAAGAAGATTAAAAAATTCTATTTCATTAAAAAGACCTTATAGTACTATTCGATTTTCACTACTTTTTAACAAAGGATTTCTCTTTTATGCGGAATATAATCTAAGATTATTTGCTTTTTTATTGTTCAATAAGTTTGATGTTTATCATTCGAACGACTTGGACACGCTTCTTCCAATGTGGTTAATATCTTCTTTAAGGAAAAAACCTATAATATATGATTCACATGAGTATTTTTTAGGGGTGCCTGAAATTCAAAACAGATTTTTAGTTAAAAAAGTTTGGACTTCTATTGAGCAATTTATTTTCCCAAAACTTCAACATGTATTTACTGTAAATAATTCTATAGCTGATTTATATTTTAAAGATTATAATATTAGACCCAATGTAATTAGGAATCTACCTACTGTATCCTCTAACTCCAAAAAAGAATCAAGAAATCATTTAGGGCTCCCAGAAAATAAATCAATTGTAATTTTACAAGGTGTGGGGATCAACCTTGATAGAGGATCTGAAGAGCTGCTAGAAGCTATTGCTTCACAAAATAAATATTTTTTATGTATTGTTGGAACTGGTGATGTCATAGAAAGACTAAAGGAAAGAGCTAAAGAAAATGATTTACATAAAAAAGTTCTTTTTATACCTCCGCAGTCCTATTACAAGATGATGCAGTATACAATGAATTGTGATGTTGGGGTAAGTTTGGATAAAAACAATAATGTGAATTACCAGTTTAGTTTACCTAACAAAATTTTTGACTATTCTAAAGCAGAAATTCCTTTCATTTCTACCAATTTAGTTGAGATTAAAAAAATTGTAGAGGAGTTTCAAACAGGAGTACTAATAAATTCATTAAGCTCAAAACATATACTTGAAGGCTTAGATAGGGCTGTAGAATTAAAAAAATCTCCCTTTTTTTCAAAAAAAGTTCTAAAAATGAATGCAACTTTAAATTGGGAAAAAGAAGTTGAAATTTTGAAAGCCACTTATAATAGTTTCAAATAACTACTTTATACATTTGAATAATATTTCATTTTCTAAAATACCAAAGGATTTTTTTTCAATTACTTTTAAATTTTTAGAAATATCCACAATCTCCACCTTTAATTGAAAATCTTTCAATTTTTTCACTAAACTTTCTTTACCATAAACTCTTACATGGTCTTCTTGTCCAAATGCCTCTTTTCTTCCTTTTTTAGAAGTAATATTGGGATCCTCATATGTTAAACCTTCTTTTAAAGGGACTTGAATTAAAATCACCCCATTTTCTTTTAGTATTCTATAAAGTTCTTTAATTGCTTTTTGATCATTTAAAATGTGTTCTAATACATGAAAGCAAATGATCAAATCAAATGATTCATCTTTTTCTTCAATCTGGGTGATATCATGATTTTTGTGAGCATAAAATTGATTTTCGTAATCTGTAGATATGTAATATTTAAATTTTGATTTTAAAAAATCATATAAACTTCTATGTGGTGAAAAGTCTAAAACTTTTAGATTTTTATTTTGATAGTTTTCCTCAATATAAATTGTCAGAGCTCTCGATCTTGATAAAGACCCACATTTGGTACATATTTTGTCTTCAGAATCTTTAAAAGAAATTGAAATATACTTTTTTGCACTTGATAGACAAATAGGGCATGTCACAGTATGTCCTTTATAGAAAAGAGAATAAATAATAAATCTTAAAAAAGGTTCAATTCTGTAGTGAATTTGATTAGGTATAAATTTTCTGTAGAGCGGTTTTAACAAACTATACATTTTGTTTTTCTTTTAGATACATTAAAAGTTTGTACAGATTAAAAAGTCTTACCGAGGGCCAATTTGAAAGTAGTAGCTTTTCTAAAGCTTTTATTAGAGGATTGGAAAATATTAAAAAGAATTTTTCAAATTTTAGTTTACCTAAAATTTTGTAAGTATTAACTAATTTTATAGTATTAGTATTTTCAATTAAGTTTTCTACTTTTATTAAGTTTTTTATTGCTTCTCGAGTTTTTTTTATAAAAACTTTATTATTTTCTATTCCTTCATGATAAACAACATTATCAATTTGAAGAATTTTAATTTTATTTTTTTTAAGTTCTAGTGATAAAAGGGTATCTTCATGGCCATAATTTTCGATTTCTTCATTAAATTTTATTTTAGAAAAAATAGATTTTTTTATGAGAAAATTATTTGATTTGAAAGATTGATATGGGTTATTTACACGATAATTAAAAGTTTGGTCTTCCTTTTTAATACCGTACTTCCATCTAAGTTTTAAAGATTTATCTTTTGGAGGGTCCTTATGATGTTTTCTTCCTCCATAAACTACATCTTGATCAATGTGATGAATATAATTGTTCAAATAATCTTTAGAAGATATACTGCAATCACAGTCTATAAAAAGCATGTGTTCAAATGAAGCTTTTTTGATAAATAGATTTCGAATTTTTGATCTTCCAATATTTTTATTGAGAGCAATAACCTGTACATTATCCATCTTAGAAATTGATGAATACATATCTATGAATTCTTTATTAGAACAATCATCAATGACTATAATTTCAAATGGGAATTTTATTTTATTGGCTTGATAAAGAAGTGAGCTTATAAGTTCTACAACATTATAATTATAAACGGGTATGCAAATACTAATCAATATTAAATAACTTATTCTTCAATAGAATTATTGTTGAATTTGATAATTCTTCCGGGGAACTTATTGATTATATCATAATCGTGAGTAGCCATTATTAATGTTTTTTTTACGCTAACAATGCTTTTTATCAATTGCATTATTTTTTCGCTTGTTTTCGGATCTAAGTTTCCAGTAGGTTCATCTGCAATTATTAAATCTGGATTATTGATTAAGGCTCTTGCAACAGCTATCCTTTGTTGTTCCCCTCCAGAAATTAAATGGGGAAAAGCATCTGCTTTGTCAAGCATTTCCACTTTAGTTAATAATTTTTCTACTTCTTGATTTATTTTTTTCTTTCCTTTCCAACCAGTAGCTTTCATTACAAATCTTAGATTGTCTGAAACAGATCTGTCCATAAGAAGTTGAAAGTCCTGGAAAATAATACCTACTTTTCTTCTTAAGGCAAGAACATTTTTTCTACTTATTTTTTTAAGCTTTTGATCTTTAAAAAAGATTTCTCCGTTAGTAATGGCAATATCCCCATAAATTGCTTTTAAAAGACTGCTTTTACCACTTCCAGTTTTACCAACAAAATACACGAACTCTCCTTGATTAATACTCAAGTTTATTCCACTAAGAATTATGTTATTTTGTTGTTTAATTTCAACATCTTTAAAGTCTAAAAAAAGATTTTCACCCATTACAATAGTATTGATATTCTAACAATCAAATTTAATATAATATAGAATAGTTATTTAAATAAACGAATTAATGTTAACACATTATGGTTGAAAATAATAGCAATGAATTAAATCATCTGGAATTTCACTAACTATCTTTAATAATTATCACTTCAAAGATCCAATGAATATTATATCAAGGTCATTATTTTTAATAGCACTTTTATTTTGTAACTACTTATTTGCACAAAAAACTCTTATTTATAGTGATCCCTATAGAAGTTATAAAAATGCCCAAGAGCTTTTTGACAAAGAGAAATTTAGTTCTGCACAATTTTACTTTAAAGATATCATCAATAAGATTAATAATCCACAAGATGAAATAAGAATTAATTCAGAGTATTATTTTGCTTTATGTGCTTTAAAATTGTACCACAGAAATGTGGAAACAATACTTACAAGATTTGCCTTAGATCATCCCGATCATCCAAAATCTAAAAATATTTATTTTCAATTAGGGAAACATTATTATCAGACCAAAAAATTTAAAAAGTCTATTGAGTTTTTTGAAAAAGTGGACCAGTATGATTTATCTATGAGCGATCAAAATGAATATTTATTTAAGCTAGGGTATTCTAAATTTATGAAAAAGAACTTAGCAGAATCTAAAGTATTATTTAATGAATTATTACAAAGGAAAACAGATTATGAAGTCCCTGCAACTTATTATTACAGTCATATTGCTTATTCTGAAGAAAAATACCAAACGGCATTACAGGGCTTTAGAAAAATTTCAAATAATAAGATGTTTAAGCCCATAATACCTTACTATATTACTCAGATTCTTTACCAACAAAACAAATATGATGAACTTATTTCTTATGCACCTAACTATTTAGATTCTATTACCCAAAAAAGAAAGGGAGAATTTGCAAAATTAATTGCTGATTCTTACTTTAAGAAAAATCAATTTAAAACTTCATTATCTTTTTATAAGATTTTTAAAAAGCATGCTAAATCTGATAGGGAAAGTAACTATCAGGTAGCCTTTTGTTACTATAAGACCAACGATCTAAGAAAAGCGGTTGAATTATTTGCTAGTGTAGCCTATAAAGAAGATTCTTTAGCACAGTTATGTTATTACCATATGGCAGATTCGTATTTGAAACTTGAGGAAAAAGATTATGCTAGAAATGCTTTTCAAAAGGCAAGTAAATTATCTTTTGATGATGATATTAAAAGAAATTCTTTATTTAATTATGCCAAACTTGCCTATGAGTTAAGTTATAACCCTTATGATGAAGCCATCAATTCTTTTCAAGAATTTATAAACTTATATCCCGATACAGAAGATGCAAAAGAAGCCTATGAGTTCTTATTAAAAGTTTATTTAACAACAAAAAATTATGATGATGCTCTAAAATCTATGGATAAAATAAAAAATAAAGATCCAAGGATGCAGAAAGCCTATCAGTCTATTGTTTATAACAGAGCTGTTGAACAATATCATAACAGAGAATACAAACAGGCAATTAAAAATTTTGAATTAGTAAAAAGATACCCAATAGATCAGAATTTAAATGCTCTTAGTCAGTTTTGGATTGCAGAATGCAACTACAATCAAAAGGAATATCTAATGGCCGTAGAAAATTATGAAAAATTTAGATTTATAAATGGGGCTATTTTGACTAAAGAATTTCAAGATTTAGACTTTCATATTGGTTACAGTTATTTTGAAAAGTCTAATCCCTATAGTTTTTTTAAAGGAAACGCAGCAAAAGTTCAAAAACAAGAGTTAAAAAACGCACTAAAATATTTTAGGAACTATATCCACCAGTATAATATTCCAGATTCTAATAATTTTAGAGTTGCTTTATTAAGAATAGCAGATGCTTACTTTTTACTTAGAGACGACAGTTTAGCAATTGAAAATTATGCTCGCTCAATAAATATTGGTGACCAAAATCATAGTTATGCGCTACATCAAATGGCAACTTCTCAGGGTTTGATTCAAGATTATGAAGGCAAAATTAATACCTTAAAAACTTTAACTGAGAAATACCCTAATTCTAAATTTCAAGTTTCTTCGCTATTAAATCTTGCTCAGGCTTATAAAGATGAATCGAGAAATGAAGAGTCTATAGCTACCTATTTAAAGTTTATTAACGATTATCCTAGTAACAATTTAGTTTCTAAAGCAAATGTAGAATTGGGAAGTATATACCTAAAAGAAAAAAATACTGAACTAGCCGAGAAGTATTTAATTAAAGTTTTAAATGATTATCCAGATGCAGAACAGGAAAATGAGTTGGCCATTGAACTTATGATGGAAGTTTACAACTTACGGGATAATTTAACTGGTTATTACGATTGGTTAGGCGAAAGAGGAATTGATGTAAGTGTTCAGGAAAAAGATTCAACTCTATGGAGGCCAGTTCTTACAGCTAGAGATAACGGAAATTGTGAAAATCAAATTGAGAAGGCAAGTTATTATTTAGATAATCTTGAATCGCCTATAAGAGAGATTTCTGCCCATTTCTTTATGGCAAATTGTTATTATGCTGATAAAAAAAATAATGAAGCTCTTTACCATTATGATTTCATCACCAAAAAACCCAATAACAATTATTACACACAGGCTTTAAAATTTGCAGGTGAAATAACTTTTGATGCTCATGATTATAAAAATGCACTTGCTTATTTTTCTACCCTAGAAAATGTTAGCATGGATCAAGAAGACTTAGAGCTATCTGTCAGAGGGCAATTTTATTGTTTTCATTATATTGGAAATCCTGAGTCAACTATCAAATATTCTAAAAAAGTCCTAAAATTATCAAATATTAGCAAAAAAATTAGAGAAGATGCTTATTTATATTTAGGGCAATCTTATCAAAAAATGAATCTTCTTGATAGTGCAATTACCTATTTCGATAGTGTGATGACCTACACTAAAAGTATAGCCGCCGCAGAAGCAAAATATCGTATTTGCGAAATTGCCTTTAATAGAAAAAATTACGAATTATGTGAAAATCTAATTATGGAATTAGTTCAACAAAAACCATCTTACGATTACTGGTTAGCAAAAGG